>Ga0099364_10000012_pt1 | contig 261065 bp, 210 predicted proteins | sample TergutTh196P3_FD_73070 | JGI IMG/M metagenome (GOLD analysis project Ga0099364, IMG submission 73070) | Microcerotermes parvus P3 segment gut microbial communities from Pointe-Noire, Republic of the Congo - Th196 P3 | ecosystem: Host-associated > Arthropoda: Insects > Digestive system > Gut ... | reverse complement strand
GGTCCTCTCCTGGGATGGGACGAGTTACCAGAGCGATCCTGAGGGGCTGGTAAGGATCACTGTCCCGGATGACAGGACGGTCCAGGTGAGGGTCAGTTACCCCGGCTACTTAAGCCAGACCCTGGAGATCCTTCCCTGGGTTTCTGAGTATAGGGCGGCCCTGCGGCTGGGAGGAGTCCTGGAAACCCGGGAACTCATCATCCTGGCCGAGAACCCCGGAGAAAGTGAGACCCGGGTGGGCCGGAGTGTGGCCATCTCGGGGGAGGCCCTGGCCATGAGTTCCCAGATAGGGCTCATCGAGGATGTGATGAGTTCGGTCCGGCTCCTTCCGGGGGTGGGCTATACGGGGATGTACAATGCCCTGCCTTCGATCCGGGGGGGCCACCCGGGGGACCTCATGGCGGTCCTGGACGGCTTCTACATCTCCAACCCCTACCACTGGGGGGGCGGCTTCTCTATCTTCGATCCCCGGATGACCGAGAGTGCCCGGCTCTCCCATGGGGTCTTTTCGAGCCGCTACGGCCATACGATTTCGGGGCTCCTGGAGGTCCAGTCCAAGGGGGTCTATCAGGATCATGGGGAGCTGGATCTGGCGGTCTCTACCAGCGCCCTCTCCCTGAGCGCCGCCAGACCCCTGGGGGGCCGGCCCTCGGCGGGGGGCCTCATGGTGATGGGCCGGGTCACCTACTGGGATCCCTTCATCTGGGCCCTCAAGGGGCTTAGCCAGGTCTGGGATAACGAGACCCTCCAGCTGATCCACTCGGTTACCCGGGCCCCCTATATCCGAAGCGGGGCCCTCTCTTTTAGCTACCGCCTCTCAAGCGATCTGGACCTAAGGCTCTTCGCCTTTGCGGGGGCCGACGGGGTGGGGGCCGATTTTCAAAGTGAGATCCCCGGGCCCCTGAACAACTACGAAGACAGCCTCGTCCAATCCCGGTCCCGGATGATCTTCGACTGGGATAACCTTCAGGCCTTTGCCCTGGGGGGCCTTAGCTGGAGCCCCCGGCCCTCCATGTTCCTCCGCTTTACCGGAGGGGCCGGCTATGAGCACCAGATCATCCGGGGGGTCTTTACCTACGACTATCTCAAAGTAGATGAGTACCGGAACGGGGTGCGCCAGAACAGGTATACCCTCGATGGGGAGCACCTCAATTCAAACCTCTTGGGGACCCAGCGGGTCTTTACGGTCCAGGGGGCCCTGGATTACGACATGGATCTGGGGAGGGGCTTCCTCCTGGCCCTGGGGGTTTCGGAGCATTATAACGAAACAGGAATGGAAATGGAGGGGAAGTTTTTTATCGAGAGGGAGATCCGCGGGGGGCCCCTTTCCTTCATCCTTCCCCCCGGGGAGCCCCTCTATATCCGCTTCCCCGTCACCGGGAGGATGGAGGAGCAGAGGAACCAGAGGTATAACAGCTCCGCCTACATCCTGGGGGAATACCGGGACCCCCAGAACCGCTGGGGAGCCGAACTGGGCCTGAGGGTGGATCATCTCTATTTCGCGGGCCAGGACCTTCGCCTGAACACGGCTCCGGCCATGAACCCCCGGCTCAACCTGGACTACGCCCTTTTACAGGGAGGAGAAAGCTCTTTTCTCCACTCCCTGGATCTTACCGCCGGGACGGGCCTCTTTTCTTCCATGAACGATGCCATCGCCTCCATCACGGTGGATAACCGGCTTTCAGATTTTGAACTTAAACCCAATAGGTCCTGGACCTCCATCCTGGGGCTCAAGGCCGACTTTGGCCAGGGCTGGAGCTTCGCCATCGAGGGCTACTATAAATATGTCTTCAACCGGGCCTACCAGTACATGCTGGTGGAGCCGGGCCTGGAGACCAGCACCTCGGTCCTTCGCTTTGACGGGGAGGGCCGGGTCTGGGGATTTGACCTTCAGCTCCAGCGGTTCCGGAGCCGCTTCTTTGACGGCTGGATTTCCTATACCTTCACCCATGCCCGCTATAAAGAGAGCGAGCGGCCCCGGGGCCTGGACGAACAGGGGAGGACCATCATCGAAGAAAGCCCCTGGTACTACCCTTGGTTTCACCGCTTTCATAACCTTAACCTGGTATTGAATATTCGCCCCCGGCCCAACCTGACCATCTACACCCGGGTAGGTCTCGCTTCGGGGCGGCCTAAGCCGGTGGTGGGGGCCGTTGAGCGCTACCAGGTGCTGATCCTCGATGAGGGGGGGAACCCCGTGGCGGACCCGAGCCAGCCTTCGGGCTTTCTGGTGATTCAAAACTTCCGCCGAGACTCCCGCTACGATGATGGGTCCCGGACCACCTGGTCCTTTCCCCTGGACCTCAAGCTGAGCTACCTCTTCCACAGAAGCGGGAGCCGAGTCCGCCGGGAGCTCTATCTGGCGGCGGAGAACCTTTCCTCCCTCTTCTACCGGGCCCAGGCCAACACCTCCTTTAACCAGTATACGGGGCAGGAGCAGACGGGCTCCGATGCGGCGGCCTACGAGCTTCCGGTCCCCATGGTTTCGGTGGGCCTCAGGTGGAGCTTCTAATGCCCCGGCAAAACCCCCGGCCCGCGCTGCTCCTGGGGCTCCTCGTAGCGGCCCTGGTCTTGTCGGGCTGTTCGACCCTGGTGGAACGGGGGGGCCGTTTCCTTGAGGGGCCCGGGGATCTGGTCCTGGAACGCTACCGGAGTTCCTCGGGGGATCTGGAACTCACCCGGATCCGGGGGAGCGATGGGGTCTGGGGGCTGGAGATCCGTTCCAGAGCCTGGCCGGCCCTCAGCTTAAGGGGGACCAACCTGGACGGAGGGGGGAACTTTTCCTTCACCCAGGCCATAATCCTTTCCTCCCACCTGGAGGGCTGGAACGAGGTGGTCCTGGATCTCCAGGGTCAGGGCCGCCTTCAGGGGGACGGGGACCTGGATCTCACCCTGAGCCGCGGGGGGCTATTGCTTATCCCCCGGGCCCCCCAGAGGCTCGATCTAAGGGAGGGCCGCATGAGGCTCGGGGACGCCCGCCAGAGCGGAGAGGGAGCCCTCCGCATCCTCTCCCAGCGCCGAGAGAGGATCCTGGCCCTCACGGCCTGGATGGATGACCATGCCCAGAGGGAGGGCCTCTTCTTTTATACCCAGGAGGAATGGGCCAGCTACTTTCGGGGCCTCCTTTTTCCTGAGCTCCTTCGAAGGCGGGAGAGGCCCAAGCCCTTTACTGCCCCCGGGGCCAGGTGGCGGCGGGCCGGGGGCATCCGCTGGAACGAAAGCTACACCGAGTTTTTATTGCCCCCGGAACTCCACGAAAGCCGGAACTCCTCCACCCTTTTACGGGACTGGGAAGAGGCCCTGGACTGGATCTACCTGGAATACGCCTGGGATATGATCATAGCCGGGCTCCATGGTATAAGCTTATATAAAACACCCTAGGGAGATTTTCATGGAAGCAAGAGGTTTTTCCCTCCTGGAACTTTTCGCCATGGGGGGACCCATCATGTGGCCCCTCCTCCTTTTTTCCATCACCGTGGTGGGGATCATCATAGAGCGCTCCATCTTTTTTCTGTACCATAATTTGGGAGTCAGGGATTTACAGGAAAGCTGCGCCGCCTTTATCCGGGCCCGGGACTTTGAAGGGGCCCTCTCCTACTTTGAACCCTTAAGCCGCCGGCGTCTGGGGGCCCGGGTTCTTTCCTGCCTTATTGAACGCCGAAACCTGCCGGAGCAAAAGCGGGAACGGGCCCTGGAGGCCGAGGCCCTAGGCTGCATCCAGTCCCTGGAGAACGGCTTTAGCATCCTCACCGCCCTGGCCTCCATCTCGCCCCTGACCGGATTTTTGGGAACCGTCACGGGGATGATAGGGGCCTTTCGGTCCATCGCCGAGGCGGCGGAGGTGAACGCCCAGATCGTGGCGGGGGGAATCTACGAGGCCCTGATCACCACCGTCTTTGGGCTCTGCATCGCCATAGGGGCCATGGGGGCCCACAGTATCTTCAGCCACCTCTGCGACCGCTTCGCCGCGGAAACCGAAGGGGCCGCCTCGGAACTCCTCTTGTTGTTGGATGATTTCGCCGTAGGGGCTGAGGCCTCAGCGGGGGCCCAAGAAAAGGAAATTTCCCTTTGAAGTTCCCCCGGGTAAAGAGGGGGGCCTTCCAGGAGAGTGCGGCCTCCAGCGACCTGGCCTTCCTCTTGATCATCTACTTCCTGGTGATCGCCGCCTTTAACGTCAACCTGGGCTTTCTGGTGAACCTCCCGGCCCCCGATTCCCGGCGGCTCATTTTACCGGAGGATCTTCTTCATTTTGAGCTGGACAGCCGAGGGGACCTTTTCTACCAGGGGGAGGCCTTTAGCTATGCCCAGGCCGAGGGGGCCATCCGCAGCCTGGGGCCCGAGGGTGCGCTGGTCCTTTCGGTGGACCCCCTGGCCCCCTGGCAGGCCCTGGTAAGCTTTGTGGAACTGGCCCAGGGCCTGGAGGTCCCGGCCTTCTCCTTCCGCCTGGGGGGGGCCCCATGAACATAGGCCGAAGCAGACGGGGCCGAAGCAAGCCCCAGGTGCCCCTCTTTTCCACCTCCGACATCGCCTTCCTCCTCCTCATTTTTATCATGCTCGTCTCCCTCATAAACTACCGCCAGAGGGTTCCCATCGAGTATGCTCTGGGCCCCCAGGCCCTGCGGGTAAGCCAGGATGCGAACCTCGAGATCTGGGTGGATAGGGGGGGAGCCCTCTACCTGGAGGGGCGGCCTGCGGATCTGGAAGAAGTAAGGGCGGGGATCCTGAGGGCCTATAGGGAGGCCCCACACACGAGGGTCCACCTTATCGCCGACCGGAACACTCCCTTTGGGGAAGTCCACCGGGTGCTGGATCTGCTCCAAGTTCTGTCGTTCCCCCTGGTGAGTCTCGTGGCGGCCCCCCAGTGAGGAGCTTCGATCATAAAAGGATCCGGATCATCGTCTTCATCCTGGCGGCCCTCCTCCACCTGGTTTTGATCTTATCCATAAGATTTAAGATGGAAGAAAGCCGCCAGGAACAACAAAGGGAAGCGGCCCCCATCCGGCTGGTGGACCTGGAAGAAGCCAGGCCCCCTCCCCCGCCGGAGCCCCCCCGGGTCCAAGAGGAGGAGGTCCAGCCCCTGATTGCCCAGGACTTTATCCCCACCGATGAACCTCCTCCTCCGGCGGTTACGGGCCCGCCCCTCCCCCAGGGCCCTGGGGAGGAAGAGGCTCTGGTCTACCTACCCATGCACATGATTACCCTATCGCCGGTGCTTCCCCATGACCAGATCATCCGGGCCACCGTCTACCCACGGCTGGCCCGGGAATCCCGCCGGGAGGGGCTGGTGATCATGGAACTCTTTATTGATCCCCAGGGGCTCATACGGGACATCCAGGTCTTGCGGGAGAACCCCGAGGGCTGGGGTTTTGCCGAGGCGGCCCTCCAGGCCCTGAGGGGCATTAGGGCCCAGCCCGCCCAGAGTGAGGGGGTGCCGGTGGCGGTCCGGCTGCGATATAACTTTAATTTTCAGTTGTAGAGGCCCTTTTTAGGACCTCGATCATTTCCATCTCCCGATCGATGAGGGCCCTGGACCCCAGGTGCCGCTCATGGAGGGGAAGGTCCAGCTCCCTGTCGTAGATGATCCCCCCCGGGGGCTGGCCCAGGATGATCACCCTTCCCGCCAGGGCCAGGGCCTCCCGGGGTTCGTGGCTCGTCAGGATGAGGAAGGGAGACTCCCCCTCTTGCAAAAGGGCCCGAATGGCGGCGATGAGATCCAGCCGTAGGGGGATGTCCAGGGATTGGAAGGGTTCGTCCATGAGGATGAGGGGCGAGGGGCAGGCAAAGGTGCGGGCCAATGAGACCCGGCGGGCCTGGCCCCCGGAAAGCTCATGGGGAAAGGCCTGGGCCTTACTGGCCAAGCCCACCAGGGAAAGGAAGTGAAGGGCCCGCTCCCGGGAGGGGGGGTCCATGCCCAGGGGGAGGGCCGCATTGTCCAGAACCCGAAGCCAGGGGAGGAGCCGGTTCTCCTGGAACATGAAGGAAACTTTTTGGTCCCCCCCCAGATCTATAGCCCCCCCCTGGGGCTCCAGGAGGCCCCCAATCAATTTTAAGAGGGTGGTCTTGCCGCAGCCCGAGGGCCCCAGGATGGCCAGGACCCCCTCGAGGCCCCCATCAAGCCGGGCATTCAGAGCAGAAAAGAGGGGGAGCCCGGGGTAGCCAAAGCTAAGGTTCGAGAGAGCAATATCCATGTTTATACCCCCCTCTCCCCGCCTCTGGGGATAACTCCCGAGCTGGCAGAAAGCTGGCGGACCCCAAGCCGGCGGAGAGCCAGGCCAAAGAGAAAGCGAAAGAGGGCGGCGGCCATCACCACCGCGGCGGTCCAGGCAAAGAGCTCGGCGGTATCCAGGTTGCTCCTGGCCCTCTGCATCATGAGCCCCATACTCTGGAGGGGCTGAACTATCACCTCCGCGGCCACCACGGCCTTCCAGGAGAGGGAGAGGGAGTGGCCCAAAGACCCCAGGATATAGGGGATGAGGGAGGGAAGGTAGAGGAAGCGAAGCCTGGCTGATAAGTCCAAGCGGTAGGACTTACAGAGTTCGATGAGGAGGGGGTCGGTGTTCCGGATCCCCTCGGCGGTGCTGGCAGCCATGAGGGGGAAGATCATGAGGACCGCCGTAAAGACCGGGGTCCTATTGGTTCCCAGGATTAAAAAGGCCATGAGGATGAGGGCTATAATGGGGGCCGCGGCCACCACCGCAAAGAGGGGCCGAAAGAAGGCCCCCAGGCGGCGGTCCAGGGCCGACCCCACTCCCAAGGCGACCCCCAGGGGGACCGCAATGGCCAGAGACAGAAGGACCCGGAGGAAGCTCCCCCCCAGGGCGGAGGGAAAGGCGGGACTGCGGAGGAGGCCCCAAAAGCGGCCCAGGACAAGAGAGGGCTCCGGAAAGATGAGAGCCGAGCCATAGAGATGGGCCCCCCCCGCCCAAAGGACGATGAAGGCCCCAACCCCCAGGATGCCCCAGAACCAGCGGCGGGGTGAAGGAATGTTCATGAGAGGGCGCTAACATAGGTCATTAGAAGTTCTTCAATACCCTGGGAGAAGTGAGTTTTATTTTCAATAGATTCCATTGATTGATCTGTCATTATTTCCTCAAAGACATTTTAATTAACTAGGTTATAGAGATCAAGTTAAACACCCACATTAAGACCTAGGATTGATCTCGCCACCTATCGAATCTAAGACCACCCCTGCACACTCAGCTCACGCTGGACAGGAACCTTCATCCCTGCCGAGCTCCGCTGGCGGTCTGACCCTAAAATCGTTACCTCCTAAGCTGGCCCTATCTGCCCGCCAGAGGCTCGTCATGGACGAAGTTCCTGCTCCAGCTGAGATAACTATGCTCGGGCAGATCAAGAAGAGCCTTTTAAAAATCAATCCTCCAAGTGTGATGGGGGAAGAAAAATTTTGAAAGATGCACACGAAGGGTGTCAGTCACTTTGTGCTGAGTCCTGCAGACCAGCGAGAGGGGACTTGGGGGGTGTTTGATTGACTAGCCAGGTTCCTGTCCAGCGTGAGCTGAATGTGCTTGGTAGGTCTTAGAATCAATATTGCTTTCTATAATCTGTCCTATTGCTCAGAACCTATACCCTATACCCATCTGCACCCTAGGCCCAAACCCCAAGGTAGTTTTCACCTCCCTATTCCCATCGAGCTTATTCGTGAGTTCGGCCATTTCGGTTATGGCGGGGCTGGGGAAGCGGATCCCCATCATGGCTTCGAGGCGGAAGTAGTGGCGCTCGGTCATGTTTACCCGGGCTCCCAGGCCGGCCAGGATGCCATGCTGGCTGTAGTCGGCGGCCCGGTCCAGCCCTGCAAAGACCACCGGGTTTCCCTCCCGGTCTTTCATGGAGAGGACCCGGTTGTAGTGGTAGCCAAAGAGGGGGTAAATGGAGCTCGACCCCCGGTCCAGGGGAATTTTGAAGAGGATCGAAAGACCCATCTGCACCGCCGAGCCTCCTTCGGTGCTTTCCTTTTTACTGTCATGGCTGAGGATGTTGGTGATGATGCCCCGGGAGAAGCCCAGCTGAACCTGAAGGAACCGGGCTTCGATAAAGCCGTGGCCCCCTATGCTGGTGGTCCTGGTGCCGCTGTAGATATCGGTGCCATTGTAGGTCCGCTTCCAGCCATTATTGGCGCTATAGTCAAAGTCCGCCCCGCCCCCGACACTAAAAGCTATCCTCTGGGCAAAGAGCTGCCCGGCACAAAAAATGAATATGAACATGACAGATAGTTTTTTCATTTAAGCCCCCAGGGGTTCCATGATAGAGGAAAACCAAAGTTTTTAAAAGTATTTTGATTTTTTTCCAAAAAAATCGAAGTAAAATACACGGTCGTGCCGTATAGGGATATGGAAAACCTGTACTGGCATAATGCCTTTGTAGAGGCCCTTCGCTTAGAGCTTTCGGCCTACCGGGAAGATCTGGAATTTCAGGAAAACTTCCCCCTGACCTTGGAACCCCTCCGTATCGACTGTGTGATAATCAAGAAGGCTAAGGACCTGGTCATCACCAAGAATATAGGGGAAATATTCAAGAGCGTGAACATCATCGAATATAAGAGCCCCGGGGACTATGTTTCAGTTCAGGATTTCTACAAGGTCTATGGTTATGCCTGCCTCTATGCAAACTTAGAAAGGGTTTTCCTGGAGGATATGACCTTAAGCTTTATAGAGAGCCGTGCTCCCCGATCCCTCCTGAAGCACCTAAGTGAAAATCGAAAGTACACCGTTGCGGAAAAGAGCCCGGGGATTTATACTGTTTCTGGGGATATCATGGCTATCCAATTGATAGATAGCCGGAAATTATCCATGGAAGATAACCTGTGGCTTCGATGTCTGAGCAATACCTTAGACACTAGGGCTATGGAGAGGGTAAGCAGGGCCTCAGAAGAGCAGGGAAAGGATGCCCGGCTTAGTGCTTACATGGATATTCTGGTGAGGGCTAACCACCAAATTGTGGAGGAACTAAAGGATATGAAAAGAGCACCCAGCTTAGAAGAGATTTTTGCAGGGACAGGGTTAATAGAACGGGCTGAAGCAAAGGCTAAAGCAGAGGCTGAAGAATGGTTTAAAGAATGGGTAAAAACTGAGGGTAAAGCATGGGCTAAAGCCCAATTCTTAACCCAGGAGGCTGAGCGTAAGGCCCTGGAGATAGCCCAAAAGATGATCAGCATGGGGTACCCCCTGGAAGACATAATAGCTGCAACGGAGCTTGATAAGAAACAGGTGAAAGCCCTCTACCCACAAAAGAAAGGGTCAAAAAAATAATTCAAATACTTCGAAATTTTTTTGGGACGTCCCAAAAAAATTCTTTAGAAGTTTGAAAAATACGTCTATTTTCTCTAATTTAGTCAGTCCAAGGAGCAGATACCTTTGTCATGTGTAATCCACATATTCACCCCTCGATTAGGCTTGTAGGATTTATTAATAAAAGGCAAAAATTATTCAATAAATATCCCCTATACCCCTTGACTAAATTTTAATAATTTTATAGAGTGAAGACCTGCGGGCCTTAAGGCTCCGCTGCGGGCGCCTGGCGTACCGTACACTATTGTAAGGAGAAAATACTGATGAAAAAAGTATTCTCAATTCTACTTCTCCTGGCGTTGGTTTCAGCGGGTGCCTTCGCTCAGGACTTTGCTCTCAGCGCCGGCGGCGGTGCCCTTCTTGACTACAGCTCCAATAACGGTATGAAGTCTGGAAGCGAATACATGGGCATGAGCATCTTCGGCATTGGCGGCTACGGCTTCCTGGATGCCACCTATGCTGTCCTCGATGTGAGCTTCGCTTATGGTTCATTAACCAATGTTGAAAAGCCCACCGCTGTACCCAGCGATCAAAAAGACGCCGGCAGTCAGATGGTCTTAGGCTTCAGCCTCATGGGTAAGTACCCTGTAGACATGGGTTTTGCCACCATCTTCCCCCTGGTAGGGATTAACTACAACTTTGTCCTTTCACAGAAAGACAAGGACGGAAACAAATTCAGTGACGAACCCGGGAATCTCTGGAAGGAATCTGACTTAAGCCAATTTGGTATCCTCGCCGGTGTGGGCGGTGACTTTGATATCAGCGACTCCCTCTACTTCAGGGCCCAGGCTCTCTTTCATCTTCGCTTCCCCAGCAAGTACATGAAAGACATGGCCAGTCTTTTTAAACTTCTGGATTCCAACATTTCTGCTACCTACGGTATGGGTCCCCGGATTCAGCTTGGGGTAGGCTACCGCTTCTAGTGTTCATTTAGGTTTTTGGGCTTCGGCCCAAAGCCTCCTTGTATGTTTTTCTTGAGCGCCGTTGAGCTTTCGGCGCTCATTTTTTTTTGTTTGATCTCGCCACCAATTACATAAACTGCATGAGAGGTGGGGGCCGCTCAGGTCTAGGAATTGAGATGAACCCGCTTACGGAGCCCCCGGCACCCAGTTTTGAATATTCCTTCATTGCGTTCAGCTCTCCTCGCACATACTGGATGCCAGAGGGGAACCTCGGCTCTTACGAGCCTCGGTGGGGGTTCCGGAGATTCCTTCATTATCTTATTCTGCTTTACCCGCGGTCTCCTCCAGCGGAGAATTCCCAGATATTCCTAGCCCCAAGCAGCCCCCACCTCTCTCGTGTTTGATCTTTTCACGTGGCGAGATCAAGCCACAGTTGGTTGAATTGAGAAGAACCTTTAGAATCAATCCTACAAGTGAAGTGGGTGGGGAAGAGTGATGTAACAAGCAGACAAAGGTGACAGATGTCCGGGGGCTGGCCCTTGTATGGGTCTAGCGAGAAAAGTTTCACCTTAGGGTGTCATCATTAATGGGTTATTATCAAGAACCTCCTTTTTATCCAAAAAAATCACTTGACTACATGTGAACAATTGGCTACAATCTGTTATGGTAGTTGAAAAAACCGATGCCTTTGATAAATGGCTACGCACCTTGAAAGATGAAAGAGGAATAATATGGCAAAAGAAAAAATAACAGGCTGGAATATCTTAGATTACCTCGACAATGAAAAAACGATAGCAGCTTACTTGCAAGTTGCCCTGGACGAAAACGATTCTACTGGGTTTCTCGTAGCAATCGGAGATGTGGTTCGTGCCCGGGGTATCAATGCTATGGCAGAAGAAATGGGTGTTAGCCGTGAAGGTCTATACAAAAGTTTCTCAGGTAAAAGAAAGCCGAACATTGAGACTGTATTTAATGCCCTTGACAAACTTGGATTGCAAGTCACGATTCAACCTAAAATGAAAACCACTAGGAAAAATAAAACTGCCGTTCTATAAATTACAGATGGTTACTGGGGTATTAAACCTACTTCAAACGTTGCTTTATTTCCTCCACAGAGAGGCCCTCCTCCAGGAGCTTTAATACCTCTGCTTTAGTTTTGGCTAAAGCCTTGGCTTCGGTCTCGGATATAGCCTCAGATACGGCCTTGGCTACGGCTTTGGCTACGGCTTCGGCTTCTAGCTTCTTGTATGCCACAGTTTGTTGTATGAACTCGGTTGATGTCATTCTGATCACCTCCTCAAAAATCCTTATGTTCGCCCGGTAGAGGACATTAAAATAGTCTTCTGCCCGGTTTTCCTGTTCCTGCCGGTTTATCACTTCCGTTATCTGCTGGACCTCATGACTGTTCAGTTTGTCATAGAGACTTCGAAGCCATACATCATCCTTCGAGGCTAGCTTCCGGCTGTTCACTATCTGAACAGGAAGATCAGCCCCTGTTACAGTATATATTCCAGGGGTATTTTCTGCAACTGTAAAGCCTTTTTCCTCGGTAAGATATTTAAGCAGCTTCTGGGGGTCCCGGCTTTCTATGAAGGTGAGGGACAGGTCCTTAAAGTGGACCCTCTCCTGGGCCCTATAGAGGCAGGCGTAGCCATAGACCTTGTAGTAGTCCTCCACCGAGACATAGTCGGTGGGACTCTTGTACTCTATGAGGTTAACCCCCTTGAACCCTGAAGCCAGGGTTGCGCTTATTTCCACATCCTTAAGCTTCTTAATAATTACGCAATCTATCTTTAGGGGAGCCTTAGATAGCTGGAACTCGGGGAGAATTTCGAGGGCATCCGGGTAACTTTTGAAGGTCATCCTAATGGCCTCAACGAAGGCGGAATGCCAAGATATATGAGTAGTTTCTTCTTGCATATACCTATACGGCACGGAGATGCAAAATACTTCGATTTTTTGGGAAAAATGTACTTGGGACGTTCCAGGTGAAAATTTAGGAAGATTACTAAATAAGAAAAATATCTCCAAATAGGCCAACCAAAGATGACTGACACCCAGGGCTGGGTGGCTGCACCTTTCCCAGGATCTAGCTAAGGCGGCTTTCTTCTACCACCTTACTATGGGTAATGATGGGATTCCATTGGCTATACCATGCAGGTGGTTCTCGATGATCATCTTCTATCGAACCACGCGTATTGGGCTGTGCTGGTGCAGCAAAAATCTCCGGCGGCGACTTCGGCTGCTGAGTTAATCTATACATACTAGAAAGAGAGTATGGGATGCAGGCCGTTCGAGCCGACGGGGATTGTTTGCTGACCAGCGTCAGCTGGATATGCTCGGTAGGTCTTAGTTGTGATTGGTCATTGCAGATTGTTTGCTGACCAGCGAGAGGGGACTTGGTCTGTCTTGATTATAGATACCATTTTTAACCGTTGAAAAAAAATTCATTATTTTTCCCAAAATTTCGAAGTATTTCACATCCCCGTGCCGTATAGGGATATGAACGAAGCAACTACACACATTGCCTGGCATCCTGCCTTCATCGAGGCCCTTAGGATGACCTTCAGAGGTTACCCGGATGCCCTCGAAATTCTCCCCGAGTTCCAGCTATCTAAGGCTCCCCTAAAGATAGACTGCGTAATCATCAAGAAAGTAAAGGAGGTGGAGATAAGCGCTTCTCTGGCTTTAGGTTTTAAGGAGGTAAACCTCATTGAATATAAGAGCCCCACGGACTATGTCTCGGTGGAAGACTACTACAAGGTCTATGGCTATGCCTGCCTTTATAGGGCCCAGGAAAGGATCTCCTACAAGGACCTCAGCCTAACCTTCATAGAAAGCCGGTACCCCCAGAAACTGCTTGGGTACCTAGCAAAGGAAAAAGGCTTTACAGTTGCAGAAACCAGCCCAGGGATATATACTATTTCAGGGGCGGATCTTCCTATTCAGATAGTGAATAATCGGAGGCTGGCCCGGAAGGATTACCTATGGCTTCATGGTCTTTATGACAAACTGAACCGCCAAGAGGTACGGCAGATAACGGAAGTAATAAACAGGCAGGAACAGGTATCCCGGGCAGAAGACTATTTCAATGTCCTTTACCGGGCGAATAGAAGGATTTTTGAGGAGGTGACCAAGATGACATCGACCGAGTTTATACAACAGACTGTGGCGTATAAAAAGGCCATATCCGAGGCCGAAGCCAAGGCAGAAGCCAGAGCTTTAGCTAAGGGCAGAGATGAAGTTATTAAACTCTTGGAGCAGGGCTTCACGGTGGAGGAGATAAAGAAACGCCTAAAATAAGGTTTGACCTGGCTGGCGGGATTCTCCTCCTTGCGGTCCTTGTTTTATCGGCTTGCGTAAACCCTGTGGATGGGAATCTTTTGGGGTCATGGGGTTCCGGGGGCGGCGAAATTACCAGGGTCCTCATCAGGGAAAAGGCGGGGGTCAGCACCCAAAACTATCCCCTTAGTTTTGGCCATGTTTTTAAAAGGGGAGATGTCCCCTCGGGCAGTTCCGTCGCTGTTTACTACAATGGCCAATCTTTGCCCAGCCAGTTTGATGTAAAATCCACCTACGGCGACGGCTCGGTTAGGCATGGGGTAATCTCGCTGCGGATGCCCCAGCTGCATGCTCATTCTGATCATTCCCTTTCCCTGGTAAGAAGTTCCGAGCAAAGCAATGGACAGGGTCTGGATAAAACTGCCATCCTGGCCACCGATGTGGGGGCCCTCATAGACCTGCAGGGCCCCGGCTTAAGGGCGGATCTGCGAAAGGCAATTGCAGATTCCCCCCAATTAAACTATTGGCTTAAGGGGGATGTCTGTACCGAAATTTTAGTCCGCCAGGACCTTAGTAACCAGTTAAACGCCCTCTGGGAAGTGCGGTTTTACCCCACTTCCGGTGGAAGTGACACCCCCTATATCAGAATTTCCCACACCATAGAAAATATTAATATTAGCTCCCGGGGAAATGTACACTATGGGGTATCTATTAAACAGGGGAATGCAAACCCCGCCGAAGTTTACAGTAAACCCAGCTTTCAGCATAACCACTCATCCCGGTGGCGGAAAGTTTTTTGGCTGGGAGAAGAACCGCCGGAGGTAGAGATTCGTTTTGATCTCCCCTACATGATCTCCACGGGGATGATCCTGCCCTATGATACTTCCTTGCAAATAAACGAAGCTATTATTGCTACAAGCTATACAAACTGGCTCAGTTCCAACAGGGACATAATGGGGAACGGAGATATCTTTATGTATATGCCGGGGGGCGGCGGACGGTCGGATATAGGTATGCTCCCTGGGTGGACCGCCTTGTACCTTTTATCCATGGACAACCGGATGCGGGAAGTAATGCTGGGTAATGGCGAAATGTCCGGATCAATTCCCATTCATTACCGGGAAGATGAATATGGGAGAAGTTTTTATGGACGTACCGTTTCCATAGATGACAGGGTTTCCTTTAACTTGATAAATTACAATGGACCGGCTCCATTAGGTGATACAGACACGCCTTGGCATGCAGATCAGGCACATCAGCCGTCCCTGGTTTATATCCCCTACATGATCACGGGGGATCGCTGGTTTCTCGACGAGCTCTATTACTGGGGCGGCTATAATTTGGCTTTTGATCTATACCACCGCAATACCCGGGGTGATATCCCCGGTGCAGACTCCAGTTATGGATTAATCGCAGGGCAGTTACGGGGTGTGGCCTGGGGCTTAAGGACCCTTTCCGATGCGGCGGCCATGGCCCTTGATTCAGATTTAGAGAAAAATTATTTTAGATCAAAGCTGATCAATAATTTGTCATGGTTTGTATGGAGGAACAGCGGAGCAAATGGTCATGGGCTAAACGCGGTGCTTTGGAGAGGTACGCCCCATACTTCCCCCAGTTGGCCTAATTCCTCGTTAATTTCACCCTGGCAGCATGATTTTATGGTTCTCTCCGCAGCTCATATAGCCCGCCAACATGCTGATATGCCTAATGCCGCCGTTCTGCGTGACAGCATAGGCAAGTTTACCATAAATAGATTCATCGAGCTTCCGCCCTATGCGGGTGTTGCGTATCGCATGCCATTATCTGATAAATCAAACATTCATTATACCGATGGCGACTGGGCTCGGTTTGCTGCTGATGTTGCCGAGTATAACAATAATGCTGATCCAAAAATCTATTTTGACAACCAGAGGTATTCGTATTCCTATGCCGCAATTGCCTTAGGAGCCAGCGCAGTGGTATCCCATTTACATGGAGGCCGGGGTGTTTATGATTTTATTAAAGAACACTCTAACTACAACACCTGGGCCAGAAACGATCCCACCTGGGCCTTTGTTCCTGTGCGCTAGCTTAGGCCCTGCCTCCGTGAGAGGTTCTTTCCATTAGATCTACCAGGCACTGGCTTACCCCAAAGCGCCCCAGGAGGGCCTTTACCTCCTCGGAAGTATCTGCCTTGTGCCCCGTGTAGCGGGCCCGGATCATGGCGTTCTTGGGGGTGTTTTCTTCCCCCACGAATTCCACCACATCGACCTGGTAGCCCGCTCCCCGTAAAATCTCACAGCGGATGGTGTCGGTTAAGAGAGCCGAGAAGCGTTCCTTATAGAGGCCCTGTCTGAGCAGGATGGCAAACTCGCCGGCCGCTCCAATACGGCCGTTGATCTCCTGCTGGCAGCAGGGGACGCTGAAGATATACTTTACCCTTGCCTGTATGGCATTAAAGAGGGCATGGTCCGTGGCGGTGTCGCAGGCGTGGAGGGTGATCATCATGTCGGCTCCGGCGGCGCTCATCTGGGCGGCGTCCCCGGCAATAAAGCTGCAGTTTTGCAGGCGGTATTTTTCTGCCAGGCCCTGGCAGAGGGCTATGGTTTCGCCGTTCAGGTCGTAGCCGGTTATACTAAAGCGGGGGATCTTTTTTATTTCTGTAAAATAGTAATGGAGAAAAAAGGTAAGGTAGGATTTTCCCGAACCGTATTCAACGATGTGCAGGCCCTCGGGGTTTTCATCACGCAGGGTTTCTTCGATGTTCTTTAAGAAGTTGTTTATCTGCCTATACTTGTGGTACTTGGCTTTTACCACCCGGTGATCCGCCGTAAAAACCCCCAGGTCGACCAGGGCTGGTATGGTCATTCCCTCAGTAATGATATATTGCTTCTCCCTGTCGTGGCTTAGGTTTTGAACCAGGTGTTGGGTTTCCGTTACCTTCCTGCTCGTTTTGGTCCTATGGACCTCTCCCTTCTTGGAGATCCGGTAGGCTATGACTTCATCCTGCAGATTCACATGGATATTTTTAAACCGGTGGGTTTCCTGGAAGCTTTTCATAAAAGAAGGAAAATTTTCCAGGGGAATATTTTGGTGAAAGGCCTTCTTCCCCGTAAAGGTTTCGCATTGGTATACCTTCTCGTTTTTTAACAAGATGGGTTTTACCACCGCCTTCGTTACCTCCGACGAAGAGAGGCTAAAGCTAATTTTAATGATGTCTTCAAAGGGGATACTGGTTAGCTCATCTGTCATGATGGTATTATAGCGCATTAGCTATTCGAGGTGAACATGACAACAAAGACCGAAATAATACAAGCATTGGAGGAGCAGGGTTTGGCGGGCAAACCGGTGTGCATCCATTCTTCAATAAAATCCTTTGGGGGCCTTGAGGGGGGGCCAGGGGCCATCATCGATGCGTGTTTAGAAAGGGACTGCACCCTGGTGGTTCCCGCCTTCACCTATATGCTGAATGTCTCCCCGCCGCCGGACCAGAGGCCCCGGCAGAACGGCAGGGATTATTCCCAGAGCCCTGACCCTTCCAGCAGCGACAAGACCTATTATAGGCCCGAAGACAACATCATAAGCGCCAAGAGCATGGGGGCCCTTCCGGTAGCGGTGCTGGAACACCCCGCCCGGGTCCGGGGGGACCACCCCCTTAACTCCTTTGCCGCCCTGGGGCCCCGGTCCCAGGATCTCATCCAGGGCCAGGGGCCGGACCGGGTCTACTACCCCCTGGAGCAGCTGGCCCAGGAAGGGGGCTTTGTGATCTTGATGGGGGTCGATTACACCAGCCTTACCCTCATCCACCTGGCGGAGCATCTGGCGGGGAGGCGGCTCTTTAAGGCCTGGGCCCTGGATAGCCAAGGGAAGACCATCATCTGCGATGTGGGAAGCTGTTCCAATGGCTTTATGAATTTTGCCTCTGCCCTCGACCCTGTCCTAAGGGAAGCAAGGGTAGGGGAGAGTCTCTGGAAGATCCTCCCCGCCAAAGAGGCCCTGGATGCGGCGGCGGGGGCCATCAAAGTGAGGCCCGACATTACCCGCTGTGCAGATAACTGCCTGAGGTGTCAGGATTCGATTAAGGGGGGGCCAATTTTCGATTAGACCTGGGCCTTCCCCTGAAGAGAGATGAGGACTTCCCTGGCCTTGTCGTAGTCGTAGCGCCCCAGGTGGTTCAGGGCCTCCCCTATGGCGGCCCCGGGGCCCTCGCCAAAATCGAGGGCCCCCAGACCTTTAAGAAGCTCCATAGCCCCATCCTGGTCGTAGGCTTCCAGGGCCTTGAGGGCCTTCGCCAGGCCTGCCTGCAGATCCGCCCCGGTCCCCGGGCCTTTGCTTTTCTCCGGCACCAGGGGGCTAAAAAGACCGGCAAGGCTCTGATGCAGTGCAGACAGCTGCTTGATGAATCCAGGGCCCTGGGCTTCACAATAGGGCCAATCCCCTTCCTTCGATTTATTTTCCAGTTCCTGAGCCTGGGCCGATAAAGCCATGGCCCCTATGCTGGCCAGGGAGGACTTAAGGGCGTGGACCCGGATGGAAAAGCCTTCCCGGTCATTGCCGGACAGAAGAGTTTCCAGCTCATGGGTGCTGCCCTCCAGCTTATGAAAGAAAAGATCCAGATACTCGTAGTACATGGCCCTTCTGCCGCTCAGCCGCTCCAGGGCGATGCCGGTGTTTATTTCTGCCACCGCCCCCAGATGCTGGAAAAATTCATCCAGATTTTCTTCCCTTTGTCCGGTTTGACCGGGGGCCCCTTCTTCGGTACCGCTGATTTTTTCTTTCGGAATCCAGTCCAGGAGGATCTCCATCAGATCGGGGATCTCTATGGGCTTGGATAAAAAGCCGTTAAAGCCGCTGGATAAAAAAAGTTCCCGGGTACCCTGCACCGCGTTAGCCGTCAGGGCCACGATGGGAAGGCTCCCCCGGTTTTTGAGCTTTCGTATCTCGGCGGTACATTCTATGCCGTCCATCTCGGGCATCATGTGGTCCATAAAAACCAGATCGTAATCGTTATGCGAAACCAGTTCCAGGGCGGCCTTCCCGGAAGAGGCGGTCTCGGGCTCTATGCCAAAGAGACCCAAAAGACCTGCGGCCACCCGGAGGTTAAAATCGTTATCGTCCACCACTAGAACCTTCGCCCCGGTCACGACGATGGTGTGGTCCTGGTTGTAGGCGGCGTTTCGTTTGGTCTCGGCGGGGTTTCCTTCCACCAGGGGAATCGTAAGGGTAAAGGTGCTCCCCCTGCCGTAGACGCTTTCGACGGTGATGCTGCCCCCCATCATTTCGGCGAAGCTCTGGCTTATGGCCAGCCCCAGGCCCGTGCCGGCGATGTAGCGGTTCTTCTGGGCCCCCGACTGGGCAAAGGCCTGGAACAGCTTCGGCAGATCCTCTTCTTTTATGCCCAGCCCCGAATCCTTTATCGAAAAAACTATTTTTTCTTCCTCCGGTACTATCGTCACGTTAAACTCGATAAAGCCCTGCTCGGTAAATTTTACCGCATTGCCGCAGATGTTGATCAAAATCTGCCGCAGCTTTATATCGTCCCCGTAGAGGGCATCGGGGATCTCCCCGGTGTAGGAATAGCTAAAGGCCAGGTCCTTGCGTTTGGCGGCCAACATGAACATGGAGATCACGTTATCAACCAGGGCGTGAAAATCGTAATGCACCGGGCTTAGCTCGATCTTTCCTGCCTCCACCTTGGACATGTCCAGGATGTCGTTAATAATCGTGAGCAATGCGTGGGCCGAAGAGTGGATGTCGTTGACATAATCCATCTCCCGCTCGGGGAGCTTGGAGTTTAACAGGAGGTCCGACATGCCCAGGATGGAGTTCATGGGGGTCCGGATTTCGTGGCTCATGTTTGCCAGGAACGAGGACTTTAACTTGGAGGCCTCGTCGGACCGTCTCTTTGCCAGGTACATAAAGGTGAGGATGCTGCAGAGGAGGAGGGTAGAAATGAGGCCCGTGCCAACCAGGGTATAGAGCATGGCGTTGGCGTCCCGGAAAAATTCTTCCACCGGGACCCCTATGTAGATATGCCAGTTGTTAAAGAGGTTTCTGCTGAAAAAGATGCTGTCTATGCCGGTGAAAGAAATGGTCCTATAGGCGTCAAACTCATAGCCGTCATGGAGGCGGCTGGCCAGATCGTCAAAGCCCCCCCTCTCGTTGCGGAGTTCGTCCAGCCTGATCCCAAAGATCGAATCGTCCAGGTGCACGATGATCCGCAGCTCCGAATCCAAAAGGGCCCCGTAGCCTACATTTAATAGATGAATGTCACTGACATAATCGTGGATCAGGGTAAAAAGGATATCAAAGGCCAGGACCCCAAAGGGCACGCCGTCATTGCAGTAGAGGACCCGGGATATCGAAAGGATGAGCTCATTGTTCACCAGACTAACATAGGGGTCCGTAAAAAAGACCACCCCATCGTTCTGGTAGGCCCCCACATACCAGGGCCGGCTGTGGACCTCGTACTCCCAGGGGATCTCGGTATCAAAGGAATGAAGAAACTCCCCATCGATGACCGCATATATATAGAGGAATCCGTTATACTTTTCGTCGTTCCGTAAAATTCTGCGGGTCATGTTTTGCAGTTCCCCGTTGATCATCTCCAGGGGCATGTCCATGGAGTAGAGGTCCTCGACGGTGGTGGCCACGATTTCGAAGGTGGCCTGGTGGGCCTTTAGGTAGGCCGTCAGGGTTTCGGCGGAGAACATGATGACCTCTTCGCCGTAGGAGCTGATGTTCCGGTTAACGATCCGGGAGGTAAAGTAGGCGCTGGTGAGGACCATAAAGATGGCGATAAGGACCACCACCAGGTATTGGAGAAGGAGGCTCGATTCGCCCTTGAGGCGGGAGAGGAGTTTCACTGCCCTAGAGGAATTTTTGAATCCGGCCCAGGGCATGGGAGGGATTAATGGGCTTTACGATAAAGTCCGAGGCCCCGGCCTCCATGCACTTCTGCACATAGTCCCGGGTAGATTTTCCAGTGATAAAAATGATGGGCCCCCCGTGTCCCCGCTTGCGAATTTCCCCCGCCAGTTCCAGGCCGTCCATGCCGGGCATTTCGATATCCAGCACAAAGAGGTCCGGCTTGAGGGTATTAAGGACCCCCAGGGCGCTGAGCCCCGAGGTGGCCCCGATGATCTTGCACTTGAGGTCCTTGAGGGCGGCCTTAAAGGTGTCCAGGCTGTAGGGGTCGTCGTCCACCGCCAGGATGCTCTTTAGATCCTCCCCCTCCTTTTTTTGGTCCCCCGGGCCTAAGCCCACATACTCTTCATCATCTTCCTTATAAAAGGCCACCTGTATGTCTATGGAGAGGGCCGTAAGGGTGGAAAGCAAAAAGGAAACGTAAGCTTCGATTTTGTCGGGCCTGTCCTCGTCAAAACTATTGAGGCGCCGCCAGCATTCCTCCGCCAGATCGTCGGCGTGGATCTCGATAAGGGTCTCCCGGAGGGCGCTCAGAAGCCGGGTGAGGGCTTTGAGGTCCCGCCCCTCCAGGGCCGTTTTAATGGCGCTTTCCTGGGAGGGGTACTGTTCCACAAAGGAGGATAGGAGCTTTCCATAGTCGTCCATCTGACTATTGCTCATGAGGCCCAGTCTTTGGGCCAGCATTAAATCCGGTATGGACCGCAGTCTTTCCCTCATGGTCATGGCAGTTCTCCCTTAGGTTTCCAAGAGTAATAAGGTCCGGGGGTCCAGTTTAAGGGCCAGGTGTTCATTCCCCTTCTTGGCCCCCGCCAGGCCCAGGGCGACGTGGTCCGGCCGGGCCTCCATGGTGATGACCGCCTTAAACAAGCTGTCGGCGTCCAGAAACAGATCCCCCTCGGCGGTGGTGGCGGAGTACCAGATGCAGAGCCCCATCTCTTCGGCGAAGCTCTTCATCTCCTTCACCGGGCCGGAATCAAAGTTGTAGCCGTCTATGATGAGGGCGTCGGCTTTAAAATTGCCGTCCTTTATGAGGGCCCGCAAGCTCCGGATGATCTGCTCGTTGGTGATACCCCCCTGGGTAAACTTCATGATAACACGGTTTTTAAGAACTTCGCCCTTTACTTCGTCCTGGTTTTCAAGATTTTTTCTTTGGATGAATTCGTCAAAAATGTCTTCGTACCAGGTAAGGATATAATCGGTATGTTTATGGAAGGAAATATGAATGATCTTCCCCCCCTGGAGGAGCCTGTCCAGGCCTATCTGAACCAGGACCGAGGTTTTTCCTATCCCCGAGGGGGCAGAGATGACCCCCAGCTCCCCCGGTTTCAGGCCCCCCCCTATGGAGTCCATAAAGACCCGGACGGGACTGCGCTGTATGAGTTCTTCCTTAACCATGTTGCCGCCTCCTTTTATCTTCCCCGGACTTGATGAGTTCCTCCGAGAGCCCCTGGGGGAGCTTGCCGTACTTTTCAAATTCCATGGTAAACTCCGCCTTGCCCTGGGTCAGGGATCGCAGGACCGTGGCGTAGCCGAACATTTCGCTCAAGGGGACCTCGGCCTCTATGCGGGAAGAGGTGCCGTCTTCGGTGGAGGAGGAGATGATGCCCCGCCTCTGGTTGATCGAAGCATACATGTTCCCCTGGAATTCCGTGGGGCCCTCGACGCTGACCTTCATGATGGGTTCCAGGATGATGGGCCTGGCTTTGTCGTAAGCTTCCCGAAAGGCCCCCAGGGCCGCGGCCTGGAAGGCGATGTCTGAGGAGTCCACCGGGTGACTCTGGCCGTCGTTGATGAGGCAGCGGATGTTCACCACCGGAAAGCCGATGAGGCTCCCCATCTTGATGGCCTCCCTAAAGCCCTTGTCGCAGGAGGGGATAAACTCGGTGGGAATGGCCCCCCCGCGGATCTGGTCCACAAAATCGTAGTCCCCCTCGCTATAGGGTTCCATGTAGCCCGCCACCCGGCCGTACTGTCCTGCCCCGCCGGTCTGCTTTCGGTGGGTGTAGTTGAACTCGGCCCTCTGGGAAATGGTCTCCCGGTAGGCCACCTGGGGCATCCCCGTGTCCAGGTCCGCCCGGTACTCCCGGCGCATCCTTTCGATGTAGACCTCCAGGTGAAGCTCCCCCATGCCCTGGATGATGCACTGGTTCGACTCGGAATCCACGTAGCTGCGGAAGGTGGGGTCTTCTTTGGTAAAGCGGCCCAGGGCCTTGGAGATCTGGTCGGAACTTTTTTTATCCTTGGGAAGAAGGGCCAAAGAGATGACCGGCTCGGGGACATACATGGAGGTCATGGCGTAGTTAAGGCCCCCGCCGCAGAAGGTGTCCCCGGAGGCACACTCGATCCCAAAGAGGGCGACGATGTCCCCGGGGCCCCCTTCGTTAATATCTTCCATATTATCAGCATGAAGCCGGACCAGGCGGCCCACCTTGAACTTTTTCCTGGACCGGGTGTTAAGGAGTTCCTCCCCCTTTTTGATCACCCCCTGGTAGATCCTCACCAGGGTAAGCTGACCGTACTGGCCGTCTTCGAGCTTAAAGCCCAGGGCCACCGTGGGGCTCTTTTCATCGGAATTCAGTTCCCGCTCGGCCTCGCCGGCATCCAGGTCCAGGGCCAGGTTCTTTACCTCCCGGGGGTCCGGAAGATAGTAGCCTGCCCCGTCCAGCAGGGGCTGGATGCCCTTGAACTTGTAGGCCGAACCGACCATGACGGGAACCAGAGCTTCGGTGATGGTCCCTTTTCGGATGGCCCCCCGAAGGAGTTCATCGCTGATGGGCTCGGCGGCCAGGAACTTGTCGGAAAGCTCATCCGAAAAGAGGGAGGCCGCATCGATGAGCTCCTCCCGGTGGGCCTCGGCCTCATCAATGAGATGGGAGGGAATCTCGGCCTGCCGCAGTTCGGTCCCCTGGGGGCCGTCAAAGTAGAGGGCCTTCATGGTGATGAGGTCGATGACCCCTTCAAACTTATCCTCCAGCCCTATGGGGATCTGGATCATCACCGCATTAAGGCCCAGCTTTTCGACCAGCTGCCGCCTTACCTTGAAAGGGTTGGCCCCGGTGCGGTCGCACTTGTTGACAAAGGCGATCCGGGGGACGTGATAGCGCTTAAGCTGCCGGTCCACCGTGATGGACTGGGACTGGACCCCCCCCACGGCGCAGAGGACCAAAATGGCCCCGTCCAGGACCCTAAGGGAACGCTCCACCTCTATCGTAAAGTCCACGTGCCCCGGGGTGTCGATGAGGTTGATCGTGTAGTCCTTCCAGGTTACCTGGGTGGCAGCGGACTGGATGGTGATCCCCCGTTCCCGCTCCAGGTCCATGTGGTCCATGGTGGCCCCCACCCCGTCCTTGCCCCGGACCTCGTGGATGGCGTGAATTTTTTTGCTGTAAAACAGAATCCTCTCTGAGAGGGTAGTTTTTCCTGAATCAATGTGCGCACTAATCCCTATGTTGCGCATCTTGCCGATACTCATGGTGCGAATACTCCTGTCCTTGGTTCGAACCTAGCCGTTTTCCAACCAAGTCCTGTCTTGCTAGTGTACTATAAGACAGACCGGAGAGGGAATATCCAGGGAGAGCCCCGTCTCTTTCATGAGGCCCTTTTCCAGGGTAAAGGTAAAGATGGTGTCCGAGTCCTGGTTGGCCGCAAAAAGGAAGGCCCCGTCGGGGCTGAGGCAGAAATCCCGGGGGGTCTTGCCGCCGGTCTTTACGATGCCCAAGAGGCCCAGTTCGCCCCCCTCCCTTAGCTCGAAGCAGGCGATGCTGTCGTGGCCCCGGTTGGAGGCGTAGAGGAACCTGCCGTCGGGTGAAAGGTGGATGGCCGCACAGTGGCTCTGGCCGGCAAAGTCCCCCGGCAGGGTAGAGTAGATCCCTATGCGCCGCCGGGAGCTCACTTCGAAGGCATAGACCTGGCTGGAGAGTTCGCAGAGGACCCAGCAGTAGCTGCCGCTTTTATCGAAGACCAGGTGCCGGGGCCCCGCCCCCCCATCAAAGCTAAGGGTGCCGGCTTCGATCATCGAAGGGGTCTCGTAGAAGACCACCTTGTCTATTCCTAAATCAGCCACGGCGATTTGGGTCTTCCCCGGCACCACCTTGGCGCAGTGCACATGGGGCTCCTTCTGGCGGGCCTCGTTGGGCCCCCGGCCGCTGTGGGTGATCAGACTGGGCTCCGAGAGCCAGCCCCGGTCGGCCTCAAAGATCGAAAGGGAGCCCGAGGAGTAGTTGGAGACATAGAGCTTTTTCTTGTCGGCGCTGAGGCAGATGTGGCAGGGGGCCTTGCCCCTGGCGGCCTTGGCAGAGAGGGGCCGCAGGCTTCCGTCTTGGTCCATCGTAAAGCTCATGACCCCGCCGCCCCCGGAACTTTCAAAGTCCCGGCATTCCAGGGAGGCATAGAGGATCCCCTGGTCTATGGTCAGGTAGGCCGGGTCTGGAGCCGCCCAGGAGCCCCTAATACTCAAGGCCCCAGTACTGGTGTCCCCCTCCAGGAGATAGATCCCCTGACTGTCCCTGACCGAGTAGGTTCCAACATAGATAGAATAGCTCATATGACCTCCAAGTGCTGCCTGTAAGAAGATAGGACAGATAATTAATAATATAACAGATAATGATGATTATAACATTAATATAAGATCAACCATGCACATCTAGCTCTCGCTGGACAGATCTCGCCACCCATTATTAACAACCGCAAGAGGGGTGGGTGCCGCCATGGTCTAGGAATTGAGATGAACCCGCCTACGGAGCCCCCGGCACCCAGTTTCTAGGCTACCAACATTGCGTTCAGCTTTCCTCGCACATACTGGATGCCAGAGGGGAACCTCAGTCGCAAACGCTTGTTGAGCGTCCGCTCCTTCGGTGGGGGTTCCGGAGCTTTCTTCATTATCCTATTCTGCTTTACCCGAGGTCTCCTCTGGCGGGGAATTCCCAGATATTCCTAGCCCACAGCGACCCCCACCCCTCCTCATGTTTGATCCTCCTAGGTGGCGAGATCAATCCGTGTTGGTGAGTAATAAAGGTGCTAATTCTCGGTAAATAAAAACATGCCAGTTTGCATGTTTTTGATTTTGAAAAACATGCAAAGTGTCCTGTTGTCTCACAGGCATATATCACCAAAAAAATATGCCGGACACCTATGCCTAAAGGTGACATCACCCCCACCGCCGAACCTCACTCGTAGGATTGCCCTATTAAAGGCTCTTCTCAATCCAACCGCTCTTTGCATGCTCAGCTGGAGCAAAAAATGCTCCCGGCGGCGATTTCGGCTGACTACACAAAAAATCTAAACCCTCACATACACCATTTGTGTAGTCAGGCCGCTGGAGCCGCTGGGGGCATGTTTTTGTCCAGCGGTGAAGGGGTAGGGAGGTCTTGGTTTTGAGATGAGCAAATATGTATTGCAATCCTGCGATATGGTGATACAATGATATCATGCTATTAAGTTGATATTTGAAGGAGTAACAGACATGGCAAAGATGAAAGCAGGTTTTATTGGTCTAATGCCCCGGGATGCACCGGATCCTCTCGTGATCCTCGAATCCTACGCCAAGGCGGGGTTTAAGGGAGCCGAAGGAGCGGGTTTCTTTTTTAGGGAAAACCCCGCTGACGGAGCAAAGAAACTCAAAGAGATGGGCCTGGAGCCCCTCACCGTAGGATATGGGAGCCGTCCTGGATCCGGGCCTCCCACGGTGGAGCAATTAATAGAGAACTGTAATACCTGGGGGGTGAAACGGGTGGCCTCCTTTGGGGGCATCCTCATGGCTCCCCGCTTTGGCGGGGGCGAATGGCCCGATTATGATGCGATCATGAAAGAAATCGAAACCTTCGAAGAAGTGGCCAAGGGCCTGGCTAAAGAGGGGATTCGCTTTACCTTCCATAACCACGATGTGGAATTCACCCAGACTTATAATGGGGTCCCCGCATTCTGGCTCATGGCGGCCCATAGCGAGCACATCTGCTTCCAGGTCGACGTGGGCTGGGCCATGTATGGGGGCGAAGATCCCATCCGCCTCATGAAGACCCTGGGCAAGCGCTGCACCGACATCCACATCAAGGACTACGCCCCCGGTGAAGTGGTCCAGGATAGGCCCAACGACGTAAAGGTGATCATGCCCCGGTTTACCACCCCCGGTACCGGTGTCCTGGATCTGGCGGGCTGTCTTAAGCAGGCCTCAGAGCTGGGCATCGAATGGGCCGTGATCGAACAGGATTTCCAGTACAACCTTTCTCAGTACGAGACCATCCAGGCCGCCTACCTGAACATGAAAGAAACTGGCTTTGTCGAGTAGGGTGATTGTATGGAAAAAGTAAAAGCAGGATTTATAGGCTTCCTTGGCCGGGGGGGTGACCCCTGGGCCGGGCTGGAGCAGGCAGCCAAGATGGGCTACAGGGGCACCGAGAATGGGGAGTTCATCCTAAGAAACGGTGATATAGAAGAAAACAAGAAAAGGATGAAGGACCTGGGCCTGGAGACCCTGACGGTGGGCACCATGTCCGGGGAGTCCCTCGAGAAGGACGGGGTCGAGAGCATCATTAAAAGGGCCCAGGACATAGGGATCCAGAATGCGGTGGTCTTCCACGGCAAGGCCTACTTTACCCGGATGAACCGGGAGGCCTCCTACGATGATGTGATGAAGGAGATCGAGTTCCTCCAGAAGGCCGCCGAGGCCTGTAATAAAGAGGGCATTAAGCTGGCCTACCACAACCACGACCGGGAGTTTACGATCAGCTTTAAGGGCCTGAGGGTCATGGACATGATCCTGGCCTATGCACCGGATCTCTGGATCGAACTGGACGTGGGCTGGACCACCTATGCGGGGCTGGACCCGGTGGATGTGCTCTACCGCATAGCGCCCCGGCTGGCGGCGGTTCACTTTAAGGATTACCTTCCCGGGCCGGATGTGCAGGTACCCCTCTGGGGGAGCGAAGAGAAGTATGACATGCCCAACTTCTGCTCCCTGGGGAGCGGGGCCCTCAATGTCCGGGGCTGCCTCAAGGCCTGCCAGGAGATAGGCATTAAGTACGCTGTGGTGGAACAGGACTTTATGCATGCCCTCACTCCCATGGAGGCCCTCCAGGTGGACTACCTGGTCATGAAGGAATCGGGCTATCTAGAATAGCAAAGTCTTTTCTTAGGTGCCCCTTTAGGGTACACTGGAATTATGGTTACGAATTATAAGGGAAGGGTCTGCCTTACAGCGGCCCTTCTCTTTGTATTATTCCTTTCCTCCTGTTCCCGCCTGGGTTATGGGGTTCTCCTCTGGTCTGCAGAGGATCCTCCGGTGCCCTCGGGGACGGTTCTTCCCGTATATATCCGATCAAACATAGAACAGGTCTGGGTGGTGGGTCTCCCCCGGGAGTATAGGGCCCCGGGGACGGTGATCGACAAGTTCGAAATTCCCCTCTCCAACCTGGAACTCCTGCGGAGCCGCCGCCGGGCAGAAGAGCGGGCCGAGCAGTTTGCCCCCTTTGCCCTGGTCTACGCCGAGACCCTCCAGGACGGGCTTCCCATCCGGGAGCGGCCCGAGAATACGGCCCGCCGGGTCTATAGGCTCCGTCTGGGGGAGCTGGTTAAAATCCTGGGTCCCGCCCGGGGCATAGCCCCCATCAGCACCACCGGGGAGCCCCTGGATGGCCAGTGGTACGAGGTCCTCACCTCCGACGGCACCCTGGGTTACTGCTTTTCCTTCCGCCTCCGTCTCTTTGAGCACCAGGGGGGGCCCCTCCTGGCGGCCTACGACGAAATCCTGGACGAAGAAGATGATGAGCTGGAATGGATCCTCTCCCGGCACTGGCACGCCGAGCAGTACGGCATCATGGCCAGCACCCGGCGCTACGATCTGGATGATCTTTCCCAGCACTGGCACTTTGACCTGGGCCAGGAGACCGGGGTGGCCCGGATCCGCCCCCGGGATCTGGACCGCTCCTTTAGCTACTCGAGGATCCGCTCCGCCGGGAGCCAGACCTGGCGTTTCGAGGGGACCTCCCTTCAGATGAGTCTCCGTTCGGAAAATACCCTGGCGGTCCAGTTTACCGAAGAAAGCGGCATGCTCCGGACCCTCCTCTTTGTGACCCTCTCAAACAGCGTAGACAATATAATTGTGAGCGAAGTGACCCGGCGGGAGGCCCTGTTTAGGAGCATCTATGATCACGGGCCGGTCTATATCAGCAACAACTACGGCACCCTGGTCTTTCAGGAGAACGGCCAGTTTACCTGGACCGGGAACACCCTTTTGGTGCCCCAGATCATCCCCGCCTCGGCCCTCAGAAGCGGGGTCCTCGACATGAGGCTCTACCTGGCCCCTGCCCTCAGCGACACCTATACGGGGGCCTTCACCCTCCATTTTGATGCCATAGGGGGCCAGAGCGCCCCGGTAGATTTCATGTATACCCTGGACAGCCAGGGCATGCGGATCGAGCATGTCCCCCAGACCAGCCTGGACGGGGTTACGGTGAGCCGCCGGGCCTCGAGCCCCCTGGTGATTTTCTTCTTTAGGACCGAGCGCCCCGAGGACAGGCCCAGGACCGAGAGCATCCTCGACGAAGCTCCGGCCCATGACTTCCTTCTCAACCCCTGGGACTAATGGCCTTTGTACAATTCACCAGGGTCTCCCTTGCCTTTGGCGACCGGGACATCCTGACAGACGTAAACTTAAATCTTGCCTCCGGTTCCAAGGCCGCCCTGGCGGGGGCCAACGGGGCGGGAAAGACCACCCTCATGAAGGTCATTGCGGGCATCATAGCCCCTGATACGGGAGAGCGGGCCATAGAGAGGGGCACCAGGATTTCCTACCTTCCCCAGTCGGGGATAGTCCACCAGGGAAGAAGCCTCCGCGACGAGGCCGAAGAGGCCTATCAGGGGGTTCGGCTCCTTCTGGCCCGCCTGGAGAGCTTAGGGGGGGAGCTTGAAAAGAGCAGCCCCGGCCAGGGCAGCACCAGGGCCCTGGTCGAAGAGCACCACCGGGTGCAGGAAGAGATAGAGAACTCGGGCTACTATAGAAGAGAGGCCGATATAAGCCAGGTCTTGAGGGGCTTAGGTTTTTCCCTGGCGGATCTGGACCGGCCCTGCGAGGAATTTTCCGGGGGCTGGCAGATGCGGATAGCCCTGGCCAAGATCCTCCTGGAAGACCCGGACATCATGCTCCTGGACGAACCGACCAACTACCTGGACATAGAAGCCCGGGCCTGGCTCCTCCGCTGGCTCCAGTCCTTTAAGGGGGGCTGCCTCCTGGTCTCCCATGACCGCTACTTTCTCGATGCCACGGTGAACGAGGTCTTCGAGGTCTTCGGGGGAAACCTGAAGCGTTACGCCGGGAACTATACCACCTACGAGGCCCTGCGGGCCCAGGAGAATGAGCTTCTCTTAAAGCGTTACCAGGCCCAGCAGGAAGAGATAGCCAGGACCGAGGCCCTGATCCGGCGCTTCCGCTACAAGGCCTCCAAGGCCGCCTTTGCCCAGGACCTGATCAAGCGGCTCGAGAGGATGGAAAGGATCGTGATCCCCGAAAACCTCAAACGGGTGAACATAAGCTTTCCCCCGCCCCCCCACTCGGGCCGGACGGTCCTAAGCCTGGAGGGGATCTCCAGGAGCTACGGGGCCCGGCGGGTCATAAATAAGCTGGACCTGCAGCTGGACCGGGGGGAGCGGCTTTTGGTGGCCGGGGTTAACGGGGCGGGAAAGACCACCCTCTTGCGGATCATCGCCTCGGTGGACCAGGACTACCAGGGGAGCCTTAGTTACGGCGCGGGGGTCCAGGTGGGCTACTTCTCCCAGGATGCGGCGGAGAAGCTGGGGGGCCCCAAGACCGTCGAGGCCTACCTGGAAGATGAGGCCCCCACCCACCTGGTCCCCCAGATCCGCTCCATGCTGGGGGCCTTCTTGTTCCGGGGGGACGATGTCTATAAGCCCCTGTCTGTCCTCTCGGGGGGCGAAAAGAGCCGCCTGGCCCTCTTAAGTATGCTCCTCCGCCCCATCAACCTTTTGGTCCTGGACGAACCGACCAACCACCTGGACCTCTCCAGCAAGGACATCCTTTTGGATTGCCTCAAATCCTACAAGGGCACCATCATCTTTGTCTCCCACGACCGGGGTTTTATGGAGGCCCTCTCGTCCAAGACCCTGGAACTCCGTGCCCAGGAAGAGGGGGGGAGCCACAGGCTCTTCTACGGCAACTACAAGTACTACCTGGACCGCCTGGAGCGGGAAGCTCTGGGCCTGGATGACCAGTCCCTTGGCCCGGGAGCAAAGACCCCGGAACCAGCCTTGCCCCCGACCCTTAGCAGTTCCGAACAGAGGAGCGGCCTTAAGCAGCACCAGGCCCAGGTCCGGCGGCTCCAGCGCCAGGAGGCGGAGATCCTCAAGCAGCTGGAGGACCTGGAAGGCCAGAAGGCCCGGCTCGAAGCGGACTTGGCTAAGCCGGAAGTATATAGCTCCGGCGAAAGGGCAAGAGTCTGTAAGCAGGACCTGGACAGGTGCAGCGCCGCCCTGGAAGAGAAGGGGAGGGAGTGGGAAGCCATAGCCCGGGACCTGGAGGGCCTGGCGGAGTCTCTTTAGGCATACATAATCATTCCATCTATGTTACACTAGGCCTATGAAGATCCTTATCATAGGCGGGGCCGGATACATAGGCAGCCATGTGGCCCGGGAGTTTCTTGACCGGGGAGACACAGTGACCGTCTTCGATGACCTCTCCACGGGCCTAAGGGAAAACCTTTTTCCCGAAGCATCGTTTATCCATGGAAGCATCCACGATTACGGGGCCCTCCTTTCGGCCTTCCGTTCCCTTTCAACTGGAGGGGGCGATACGGCGGTGGTCTACCTGGCGGCCTATAAAGCTGCGGGGGAGTCCATGGTCAAACCCGAAAAATACAGCAAGAACATCCTCGCCGCCATTAACATCCTAAATGCCATGGCCGAGGGGGGCATTAAATACCTCATCTATTCATCCAGTGCGGCGGTCTATGGGGTGCCCCAGTATGTGCCCATAGACGAGGAACACCCCGTGAGGCCCCTCAATTTTTACGGCTTTACCAAGGTTAAGACCGAGGAACTTATGGACTGGTATGATCAGTTAAAGGGAATCCGTTATGCCAGCCTCCGCTATTTTAACGCCGCCGGTTACGACAGCCAGGGCCGGATTAAGGGGCTGGAACAGAACCCTGCCAACCTGATCCCCATAGTCATGGAAGTGGCGGCGGGGATCCGGAAGGAACTGGAAATATACGGGGACGACTACGATACCCCCGACGGCACCTGCATTCGGGACTACATCCATGTCAGCGACCTGGCCCGAAGCCACAGCGGGGCCCTGGACTACCTGGTCAGGGAGGACCAGAGCCTGAAGGTAAACCTGGGGAGCGGCCAGGGGGTCTCGGTGGAGGAGATCCTCACCGCGGCCCGGCGGATTACCGGGAGGCCCATCCCGGCGGTCAAGGCCCCCCGGCGGCCCGGAGACCCGGCCAGCCTGTCGGCCTCTTCGGCCCTGGCAGAAAGGCTCCTGGGCTGGAGGGCCCAAGAGTCGGACCTGGATACCCTTATATCGAGCACCTGGAATATGTACAGGGGGTTAGCTATATGACAGATCAATTAAAAGCTTTATGGTCGTTTATCGATGCTTCGGCCGACATAGCCATAGATTTGCAGAGGGAACTTTGTAAGCATCCGGCCCTTTCCCCCGCCAATGGGGGCGAGGGGGAACTGGACAAGGCCGAGTTCCTTTCCCTCTGGCTTAGGGCCCAGGGGATAGAAAACATCGAGCGCTTCGATTGCCCCTGCGAGGGAGCCAAGGAGGGGATCCGGCCCAGCCTGGTCGCCACCATCCCCGGGGAGGATGAGGCCCCCGGGGCCCCCCGGCTCTGGATCATGAGCCACCTGGACGTGGTGCCCCCCGGGGAGCTTTCCCTCTGGAAAAGTGACCCCTGGGTGCTGGAGGTCCAGGAGGGCCCCCAGGGAAAGATGATTGTAGGCCGGGGGGTGGAAGATAACCAGCAGGCCATTACCGCATCCTGCCTGGCAGCCCTGGCCCTGGTAAAGCAGGGGGTCCGGCCCTCGAGGACCTTAAAGCTCCTCTTTGCGGCGGATGAAGAAAATGGCTCGGTCTATGGGCTCCAGTGGCTTATCAAGACCTACCCGGATCTTTTCCAGAAAAACGATCTGGTGCTGATCCCCGATTCGGGGGACCCGGAAGGGCGGGCCATAGAGATCGCAGAGAAGAACCACCTCTGGATTAAATGTATAACCCGGGGCCGCCAGGCCCATGCGGCCATGCCCGACAAGGGGACCAATGCCTATGTGGCGGGGGCGGACCTGACGGTCCAGCTCTACTACGGCCTGGCCCAAAAGTTTTCCGAGACGGACCCCCTCTTTGATCCCGACTGTTCGACCTTTCAGCCTACAAAAAAAGAACCCAATGTGCCCAACATCAATACCATCCCCGGGGAGGATGTGTTTTATGTGGACATGCGGATCCTTCCCCGGCATCCGGTGGATGATGTCATCAAGGAAGTGGAACGCATCAAGACAGAGGTGGAGGTGAAGCATGGGGTCCTGATCACCTGCGAGGTGGGGATGCGCAATGAGTCCCCCCCGACCTCCCCGGATTCGGCTCTGGTAACCGAGCTGGCCCGGCATGTGGAGGAGGTCTACGGGGTTAAGACCCGGCCCGTCGGGATAGGGGGAGGGACCTTCGCCGCCTTCCTCCGCAAGGAGGGCATAGACTGTGCGGTCTGGGCCCGGATCGAAGGGTCGGCCCATCAGCCCAACGAGTACGGCCTGGTTCGTAACATTTTAGGAGATGCCAAGGTCATGGCGAGTTTGGCCCTGGGTAAGGAATAACCGTGTTCAAGGTAGAAAAATCTTTTTATAAGACCCTGGCGGTCCTGACCATTCCCCTGGCCCTGCAGAACCTGATCTCCTATGGGGTTGTCTTTATGGACAACTTCATGATCAGCACCCTGGGGGATGCAGCCCTTTCGGGGGTCTTTGTGTCCAACCAGGTCCAGTGGATCCTGGGGATGATCTCGGGGGGCCTGGCGGGGGCCCTGGTGGTTCTGGCGGCCCAGTACATGGGGAAGGGGGATGTCCACCGGGCCAAGATCATCGTCACCATCGTCTTAAAAATTGCCATGGGCATAGGGGTCTTTATGACCCTTTTGGTGATGTTTTTCCCCTCGGAAATCCTGGGCCTTTTCTCCGATGACCCGGGGGTGATTAGCGAGGGGCTTAACTATCTTCCCATCGTTGGTTTTACCTATATCTTTGTCTGCGTCAATGCGGTGCTTTTGGCGGCCATGCGCTGTGTCCAGAATACCAAGATAGGGTTTATCAGCTCCTTAAGCGGTTTTTTGATCAATGTCTTCCTTAACTGGGTGCTTATTTTCGGCAACCTGGGTTTTGCTCCCCTGGGAGTAAGGGGGGCCGCCATCGCTACCCTCACTGCCCGGATCATCGAATTTTCCATCAGCTTTTTCTATGTCCGGTTTAAGGACCAGAACCTCCTCTTCCGTCTGGGGGATCTCAAATTATGGGACAAGCTGCTCCTTTGGGATTTCTTTAGGTACGGCACCCCCATCATTCTGGGGAGCTTTTTCTGGGGCCTCGGCGGGGTGGTCCAGGTAATCATCCTGGGACGTCTGGGCCCGGAGGTCCTGACGGCCAACACCATTGCCAACAACCTCAACCAGATTATGGGGGTGGTGGTCTATGCGGTCACCGGGGCTGCGGGGATCATCATAGGGCGGACCGTCGGTGCCGGAGAGGTGGACAAGGTAAAGGCCTATGCCCGGGCCCTGGAAGTGATCTTCCTTTCCTTTGGGATCATCACCGGGGGCATCATCTTTTTGTCCAAGGACCTTATCCTGGCCATGGCCTTCCAGGGCATATCGCCCCAGGCCCAGGGCTACGCCATCCAGTTCTTGACGGTCTTTTCGGTGACCATGGTGGGCACGGCCTACCAGATGGCGGTCCTATCGGGGATAGTCCGGGCCGGAGGGGCCACCCACTTTGTGCTGGTCAACGATCTCTTCTGGGTCTGGATAGTGGTGGTGCCCTCGGCCCTCCTGGCAGCCTTTGTCTTTGAGTTTCCCCCGGTGGTGGTCTTTGCCTGCCTTAAGTGCGACCAGATACTCAAGTGCGGGGTGGCGGTCATTAAGCTAAACCGCTGGGACTGGATGAAAAAGCTCACCCGGGAGTAAAAATAGTCTTGACAAGGGGGGGGAAATTTCGCATTGTAATACCCTGCGAATAAAAAAAGGCAAGGACGTGGCGAGGAGGTTGGGAGAGAAGTATTGAAAGGGAGTGATGTAGTCATCGAAGGCGTTACCAAGAGCTTTGGAAACGTCACGGTCTTAAAAGACGTGGATTTGGCGATACAGAAGGGGGAGTTTTTTTCCCTCCTGGGACCCTCGGGTTGCGGTAAGACAACCCTGCTCAGGATCATCGCCGGTTTTGAAACCCCCAATTATGGGGGGGTTACATTCGATGGGATAAACGTGCTTCCCATTCCTCCAAACAAACGGCAGGCAAATACGGTCTTCCAGAGCTATGCCCTTTTTCCCCACCTCACGGTTTTCGAAAACGTAGCCTTTTCCTTAAGGCTCATGAAACTTTCCAATAACGAAATACGCAGCCGGGTGAACGATTACCTCAAGCTGGTCCAGCTGGAGGCCCATGCCCGGAAGATGCCCAATCAGCTTTCCGGGGGCCAGAAGCAGAGGGTTGCCATAGCCAGGGCCCTCATCAATGAGCCCCGGGTCCTTTTATTGGACGAACCCCTCTCGGCCCTGGATGCCAAGCTTCGCCAGCACATGCTTATCGAGCTGGACGAGATCCACGACAAGATAGGCATCACCTTTATCTATGTAACCCACGATCAGGAAGAGGCCCTCTCGGTGTCGGACCGCATTGCGGTGATGCACCTGGGGGAGATCTTGCAGGTGGGCACCCCCCACGAGATCTACGAAAGCCCCGCCACCGACTTTGTGGCCCGTTTTATCGGAGAGACCAACCTCTTCGATGCCAGGGTGGTCAGTACCGAAAGGGTGCCCATCCCCCAGGCTAACGGGGTTTCTTCGGACTCAGGGACGGTGGAGTACGAGCTGCTGGCGGAGCTGGAGATCCCCGAACTGGGGAGGATCAAGGTTACCACCGTGGACGATGTCAGCCCCGGCCAGGAGGTGAGCTTTACCATCCGGCCCGAGAAGATTGTCATCTCCAAGGAGCGGCCCTCCAGCCGCCGGGGGGATATCAACCTGTTTCAGGGCATGGTAGATGAGCCCATCTATTCGGGCTTCCAAACCAAGTTCTACGTTAAGCGAAACGACATCCTTGTCCGGGCCATTAAACAGCACGCCAAGTACTATGATGAGGGGCCCGATATTATCTGGAAGGATGAGGTCTATCTTTCCTGGAGCGCCCATGACGGCTATATCGTGGAGGTAAAGTCATGAGCAGTCCCGCCCTATCCGCCAAGGATACCAAGGAGCCTCCAGGGGCAAAACGCAACTACGGCCCCCGGTATTCCTACCCCATGGGGGTCTGGTTTACCCTCTTCTTTCTGGCTCCCATCATCATCATCGTGGTCTACAGCTTCCTGTCCAGGGGGCTCCATGGGGGGGTGGTCTGGGAGTTCTCCCTGGAGGCCTACCGGAACCTGGTGAACCCCGCCTTCTTGCTTATCACCCGGCGGACCCTCTATGTGGCGGTTATTTCTACCCTGATCACCCTGCTTATTGCCCTTCCCTGCGGCTACTTTATGGCCCGTTCCCGGTTTCAGACCCTCTTTCTTCTATTAATAATCATTCCCTTTTGGACCAACTTCCTTATCCGGGTCTTTGCCTGGATGCTCATCCTGGGAAACAACGGCCTGGTGAACAATTTTTTATTGGGCTTAGGAATAATAAAAGACCACCTCCCGCTGATGTACAACCAGCAGGCGGTAATCCTGGTTTCGGTCTACATGTACCTGCCCTATGCCATTCTTCCCCTCTATGCCAACATCGACAAGTTCGATTTTTCTTTATTGGAGGCTGCCCGGGATCTGGGGGCCCCAAAGCTTAAAGCCATAGTAAAGGTCCTTTTACCCAATATAAAAAGCGGTCTTTTGACCGCCGTCCTCTTTACCTTTATTCCCATCTTTGGGGCCTATGCGGTACCCCAGCTGGTGGGGGGCCTGGATTCCTACATGCTGGGAAATATTATCGCCGATCAGATCCTCCGTTCCCGGAACTGGCCCCTGGCCTCTTCCATATCTATCGTCATCACGGTGGTAACCACCATAGGGATAGTGATCATGATGGGCCTCCAGCGCCGGGAATCGGAAGCCCAGGGGGAGCTGCTTGCTCCTGAGGAGGTCCCCCAATGAACCGCTGGCTTAATCTGGTCTTTAACCGCCTTGGCAAGCACCAGGCAGAAAATGGCTCCAGGGGGGAGGCCTCCCGGCATGCCAAGCGGGGGGCGGGGGCCAAGTCCTTTTCCTTTTCCCGGCTGGTCTTTGTGGTCACCATGATCTTCCTTTTCTTACCCCTGGGGGTGCTGGTGGTCTCTTCGTTTAACGATGCCACCAGCATGAGCTGGGCCGGGTTTTCCCTCCGCTGGTACCAGCGGCTCTTAGTAGAGCGGGAACTCTGGCGCAGTTTACAAAACAGTGCCATCATTGCTCTGAGTTCGGCCCTCAGCGCCACCGTCATTGGGACCTTTGGGGCCATAGGCATTAACTGGTACCGCTTTAAGTTTCGCAGCTACATACAGACCATCTCCTTTCTGCCCATGATCCTTCCGGAGATCATCGTTGGGGTCTCCCTCTCCATCTTTTTTGCCAGTTTAGGGATCCCCCTGGGGCTCTTTTCGATATACATAGCCCATACATCATTTAACATTCCCTTTGTCTATCTTTTGGTCACCGCCCGGCTCCATGAGTTTGATTTTGCCATCATCGAAGCGGCCCACGATCTGGGGGCCACCGAAAAGCAGGTCCTCTTTAAGGTGACCCTTCCGGTCTGCCTGCCAGGAATCATCGCCGGGTTCCTGACTGCGGTGACCCTCTCTCTGGAAGATTTTGTGATCACCTTTTTTGTGGCCGGCCCTGGATCTACCACCCTGCCCATCTTTATATTTTCTGCCATTACCCGCCGCGGAGGGATGACTCCGGTGATCTCGGCCCTCTCGGTGGTGATGATTTTAGGCACGGTGGTGCTTACCTATTTGCTGAGGAACTTTTTGAAGTACATCGCAGCAAAATAGGCCTTATGTTTGGTATTTTCAAGAACGCAGGTTTTTGAAAAAATAATTCATGTGAGAGGAGTAATAGAATGAAAGTGAAGAGGAACCTAGTCTTAATTGTCTTTGCGGCGGTGCTGCTTATAGGTGCCGCCTCCTGCAGCCGGCGGGAACGGCTTTACATCTACAATTGGAGTTACTACACCCCCGATGATGTGATCGAACTGTTCCAGGAAGAATTCGGGGTCCGGGTGATCTACGATGAGTACGCCAGCAACGAAGAAATGTACGCCAAGATTCTGGCCACCAACAGGGAGGGCCTTCTGGGGCGCTTTCTGGGGGTCTTCTCCCGGCGTTACGACATAGTTTTTCCATCCGAAGATTACACCGCCATCATGATAAGCCAGGAGCTTTTGGAGCCCATCAACAGGGCTCTGGTTCCCAATTTGCGGAACATAGACCCCCTGGTGTTACGGAAGGCCGAATACGACTCGAACATGAATTACTCGGTGCCCTATTTCTGGGGAGCCGCGGGGATCGCGGTTAACACCGCCAGGGTCCGGAACTTTGAACACACCTGGTCCATCTTTGGGCGGAGCGATGTGGCTGGCGGAGGCGCCCCCCGGATGACCATGCTGGATGACATGCGGGAAACCATGGGGGCCGCCCTGGGCTACCTGGGTTACTCCGCCAATACCCGGAACCAGAGGGAAATCGAAGCGGCCCGGGATCTGATCAACAACCAGTGGAAGCCCAACCTGGCCACCTTTGACGGAGTGGCCTATGCCATGGGCTATGCCCGGGGAGACTTCTGGGTGGTTAATGGCTATGCCGAAGACATCTTCTGGGAGATCTACGAAGATGAGCAGCTTATGCGGGATACGGTCTTCTTTATTCCCCCCAACGGGACTGCCTTTATTGACAGCATGGTAATCCTGAAAGGTTCGCGGAACATAGAACTGGCCCACGAGTTTATCAACTTTATACACCGCCCCGATATTTACGCCCTCTTTGTGGATGAGTTCGGCCTTCCTGCGACGGTGAACATCCCTGCCCGGCAGCACAAGGAAGGAGATTCCTGGTACGAGCTGGAGGACATCCTGGATCTGGAGCTAAAGTTTGATTTGGGCCCCGCCCTGGAGCACTTTAATAACGCCTGGTTTAATTCGATCCGGGTAGGAAACTAGACCTAACGAAGGGCCATGGCTATACGGGTATTGAAGTCCTTTTCGTCGATTTCGCCTTTAATGTAATCGGTTAAAAGAAGGCGGACTACATCGGGAAAGGACTTCCAATACTTGTCCGGCCAGGGGCCCATCTCATGGCGGAGGGCCTGATCTTCTTCTTCGCTCATGCGGCCCTGCGAAAAGGCCAGGAACTGGTCTATCATGGAGGCCAAGAGGTCCACCGGCACTGAAGATCCAGAGCCGCTGCCGGTGAGTTCCTTGCCGGCCCTCTGCCTGGCCCCTGGGCTGATCCAGGCCCCGGTAAGTTCCTGGACCTGGGCGTCGCTTAGCTCCGGGGCCACCTGTTTTACTATCCGTATGGCGTAATCCCGGACCGAATTTTTAAGGCCCTCTATGTTACCTTCCAGGTTAAGCTGGGCCGCCACCTGCTTTGCCAGGGCCCCCGGGTCCGGTGCTACCGGCATGCTGCCGAACATGGCTATGTCCCGGCGGCGGCGGACCACTGCGGCGGCGATCACTTCGATGTCCCTTTCGTTGCTGCGGTTGAGGATGTAATCCAGGGCTTTTACCAGTTCTTCCTGTGCCACCCCTCCAGAATACCCTTAATTTTAGCGAAATACTAGCCAATTTCATGTATAGGAAGTATCATGATTTTGCCATGGCAAGGATCATCAAGGTACATCCCCTGGATAACACCGCTATTTCCGTCAATCATATAATACCGGGGGAGGAGCTTGCCCCGGGCCTCATAGCCCTGGATGAGGTAGCCCAGGGCCAGAAGATCGCCTTGCAAGATTTATCTCCCCAGGATGAACTCATCCGGTACGGGGTGGCCCTGGGGAAGCTTAACCGGGAACTGAAAGCGGGGAGCCGCATAGACGATGACATGCTCGAGGCGGCGGCCAGCCCCAGTTTACAGGACCTAAGCTGGACCCCCCCTCCCCAGACCGAATTTACTTTTCCCTCCCATCTACATGCTTCCTTTGAGGGCTACCTGGTTCCTGGGGCCTGGTACGGGGGGGTCAGGAACATCCTCTGCATCATGACCAGTGTCCAATGTGTTTCGGGGGTGGTTCAGGCCGCCGCAGAGAAGATCCGCCGGGAGCTTCTCCCCCGCTACCCCCAGGTAGATGATATTGCAATAATCAGCCATCAGTATGGATGCGGGGTGGCCATCGAAGCTCCCGGAGCAGAGATACCCATCCGTTCCTTAAAAAACCTCATGCGGAACCCCAACTTTGGGGGGGAGATCATGCTTATCACCCTGGGCTGTGAGAAGCTGGAAGCCCATGTTCTTTTGGACCAGGATGAATTAAACCCCGAGCATCTTATCTGCCTCCAGGAGCAGCCCGGATATAGTGCCATGATCGAAGCCATCTATAGGATGGCAGATAAAAAATTGGCAATACTCAACGAACGCCGCCGGGTCAGCTTGAGCCTCTCGAGGCTGGCGGTGGGCTTCCAGTGCGGGGGGAGCGATGCCTTTTCGGGGGTCACCTGCAACCCCGCCGCGGGCCATGCGACAGACCTTTTGGTGGCCGCCGGAGCGGCGGTGATGTTCTCGGAGGTGACTGAGGTCCGGGACGCGGCTCAGGTTCTGGCGGCCCGTTGTACGAGCCCCCAGGTGCTGGCCAGGCTCATCGAGGAACTGACCTGGTACGATGCCTATCTAAGGCGGGGCGGGGCCGACACCAGCGCCAACCCCAGCCCGGGGAACAAGTCGGGGGGGATCTCTAATATCGTCGAGAAGACCCTGGGGGCCATAGTAAAGTCCGGGTCCTTTCCCATCAGCTGTGTCCTGGGCCCCGGTGAGCGATTGGCCCCTCCGCCGGAGGGGACCGCTTCTTCTGAGGGCAGCTCCCCCGCGGGCCGCCTGGTTTTTGCTTCTACCCCGGCAAGTGACTTTGTCTGCGGCCCCCTGCAGCTTGCCTCCGGGGCGGTGCTGCAGGTCTTTAGCACCGGCCGGGGCACCCCCTATGGCCTCGCGGCGGCCCCGGTCATAAAAATGAGTTCCCGGAGTGCCCTCAAAGAACAGTGGAATGACCTTATCGATTTTGATGCCGGGGCCATCGCCGAGGGGGAAGAAAGCATAGCCCAGGCGGGGGAGCGGCTCTTTCAGCTCATCCTTGACACCGCCTCTGGTCGCTACAGACCCCTGGCAGAACAGCACCGAATTTACAATGATATCTGCATCCTGGACCCCGCCCCCTTAACCTAGCCCAAAGGAGTTCCCTATGACCCATGCCGAAGCTTTTGCCAAACTTTGCCAGGTGATAACCCGGCTCAGGGCTCCCGACGGCTGTCCCTGGGACCGGGAACAGACCCCCCAGAGCCTGCGTGCAGACTTAATAGAAGAAACCTTTGAGTGCATCGAGGCCATTAACGAAGATGACCCTGAGCATATTAAGGAAGAACTGGGGGACATAATTTTAAACGCCGCGATGATCGCCGCTATTTTCGAGGAACGGGGGGTATTTTCGGTGGCCCAGGTCCTGGAGGATAATGCAGAAAAACTCATCCGCCGGCATTCCCATGTCTTTGGGGAAGAGAAGGCCCAAAACTCCCAGGAAGCTCTGGCGAACTGGGATAAAGAAAAGGCCCGGGAAAAGGGCAGGGGAGGAGCTTCGCTCCTGGATGGGGTATCCAAGGGAATCCCCCCCCTGGACCGGGCCTGGGAGCTCCAAAAGAAGGCCGCCAAGGCAGGCTTTGACTGGCCCGATCTGGCGGGGGTGATAGAAAAGTTCCAGGAGGAGCTGGAAGAAGTAAAAGCTGCCGAGGCAGCTGGGTCAACAAAGGCGACTGAAGCCACCTTTGTTGACCTTGAGGATGAACTGGGGGACCTCCTCTTTATGGGAGTCAACCTCTGCAGATACCTGGGCATAGCTCCCTCGGTGGCTCTGCATAGGGCTAACCTAAAATTTATCAAGCGCTTTAGTTATATGGAAGAAAGGATGAAAGAAAAGGGCCAGGCTCTGAATGCTCAAAACCTGGCCCTTATGGATTCTTACTGGAACGAAGCTAAGACAAGGCCCTAGCTCCCCTGGATCGGTCTAGAAAATCGAGAAGTTAAGAATTAAGCCCACAAACACGATGGACACCATGGACATAAGCTTAATTAAGATATCTACCGCCGGGCCCGAGGTGTCTTTAAGGGGATCCCCTACGGTGTCACCTACGACTGCGGCTTTGTGGGGGTCTGAACCCTTGCCGCCGTGGTTGCCCGCTTCGATATACTTCTTCGCATTGTCCCAGGCGCCGCCGGCGTTGGCCATCATGAGGGCCAGGACGAAGCCTGTAGCAGTAGCACCCGCGAGCATACCAATGACCCCGGGGGCTCCAAGGACCAAACCAATGGCGATGGGCGAAAGGACCGCCACCACCGCCGAGGGGATCATTTCCTTCTGGGAACCCCGGGTACAGATATCGATACAGGTGGCATAGTCTGGCTCCGAAGTCCCTTCCAGAATACCCGTATTGGTGCTGAACTGGCGGCGGACCTCTTTTACGATGGTCTGGGCCGCATTCCCCACGGCCCTAATGGTCATGGCAGAGAAAAGGAAGGTGATCATGGCACCCAGGAAGAGTCCTACCAGGACCTGGGGGTTGGTGATTTCCAGGCGCAGAACAGATTCCCAGGTGTCGGGGATCCGCTGCTTAATTTCATCGATGTAAGACACGATCAGGGCCAGGGCGGTAAGGGCCGCAGACCCTATACAGAAGCCCTTGCCGGTGGCGGCGGTGGTATTCCCCAGGGCGTCCAGAGCATCGGTCCGGATCCGGACCTCTTCGGGCAGTTTGGCCATCTGGGCAATGCCCCCCGCATTGTCGGCGATGGGTCCGTAAGCATCGGTGGTAAGGGTAATGGCTAAGGTAGAGAGCATCCCTACCGCCGAGATACCAATGCCGTAGAGGCCGTACTCAAAACTAGTGGCCCCTCCGGCGAGGAAGTAACTGATCATTAGGGAGGCGCCGATGATGATGACCGGGATTACCACGGAAATCATACCCACCGAAAGACCCCCAATGATGATGGTGGCCGGCCCGGTGAGACTGGCATCGGCCACGCTCTTGGTGGGTTTATAGTGGTCCGAGGTGTAGTATTCGGTGACATAGCCAATGATAACCCCGGCTAAAAGGCCGGAAATGACCGCACCATAGACCCCCATTCTTTCGGGGTGATTGGCAAAGTCCAGGGCATAGGCCAGGACGGGGTAGGCTCCTATAGCTGAAAGGGCCGCGGAGACATAGATACCCTTGCGCAGGGCCGTAAGAAGGGACTTCTGATCCGCCGACTCTTTTACGTTCACAAAGAAGGTACCGATAAAAGAAGCCAACAAACCAACTACGGCAATGAGGGGAGGTACGATGACCCCGCTAAAGCCGTACCCGGCGGCTACCGCCAGGGCCATACTGGCCACGATGGAACCCACATAGGACTCAAAAAGGTCGGCCCCAAGACCGGCCACGTCCCCTACGTTGTCCCCTACGTTATCCGCAATAGTAGCGGGATTCCGGGGGTCATCCTCGGGGATACCGGCTTCTACTTTTCCTACCAGGTCCGAACCCACGTCGGCGGCCTTGGTGAAGATACCACCCCCGACCCGGGCAAAGAGGGCTACACTGGAAGAACCCATGGCAAAGGTAAGCATGGCGGAAGTTATATATGAAATAATTTCTGCTTCGCTGGTTATATGGCTAAAAAAGGTGGGCAGAAAGACATAGCGCAGGAGGATATACCAAAGGGAGATATCCAGGAGGGCCATCCCTACGACCGTAAAGCCCATGACGGACCCGGCGGAAAATGCTATCCGCAGGCCCCGGTTCAAACTTTCTGAAGCGGCCTGGGCGGTCCGGGCATTGGCATAGGTGGCAGCCTTCATGCCGATTACCCCGGAGATACCCGAGAAAAAGCCCCCGGTTAAAAAGGCAAAGGGTACAAAGGGGGTTATAAAGCCCAGGAAGGCCATGATTCCCAGGACCACAAACATACAGGCAAAGAACATGGCCACCCCGGTGTACTGACGCTTCATAAAAGCGTTAGCCCCAAGCCGGATTATGGCTGATATTTTTTGCATGGTTTCGTTCCCTTCAGAGAACTTGAAAATTCTTTTAAATTGCACAAATGCATAGATCAGGGCCAAAGCAGACCCAACAGTAACAAAAACGATTAAACCTTCTCTCATAAAATAGAATCTCCTTTCGTGTAGATGGGTAATGAGAATTGCTGAGAACGAAAGGAGGGATCAAATCCGCAGACGGAGCAGAATGCTGTCTTTTTTACTTGGGATATAGGAATTGTGGGTAGTTTGCAATGAGGATTCGGTATAGGCGAATTGGACCCCCTGGGACAGGGAGGAGGGGGGAAGCCGCAGTATCCCGCTCCGGGCAGTCCAGGAAGCAGATGTGTCCCTGGGGACGGTCATCTCCACGGCACCCCAGTCTATGGTGTATCCCTTCAGGGTCCTATGGCCTTCGGAACCGGCATGGCTGTCCAGGTAATGATTGTCAAAGGAGAGCTCCCGGGGGAAGGAATCTGTGGCTGCCAGGGTAAAGGATCCCACAAGAGCAAGGAGTAAGTATACCTTTAAGAATAGGGGGCTTGGCTTTTTTCCCAAAAAATGCGCCATGGTAGTAGTCTTGCCCGGTTGGTATAGATCTGTCAAGGTACTTCTCTGACCCTGATGCGGGTCACTGCGGTGCCAGTGTTGTCCAAAAAAAACCGGCCCCAGGGAAACCCAGGGCCGGCCTATAAAACGTACTTTGTCTGTCTTACACCTTTCTAGAAGAGCGAGAAGTTAAGGATCAATCCCACAAACACGATGGACACCATGGACATGAGCTTGATAAGAATATCAACCGCGGGGCCCGAGGTGTCTTTGAGGGGGTCCCCTACGGTGTCGCCGACTACCGCGGCCTTGTGGGGGTCTGAACCCTTGCCGCCGTGGTTCCCGGCTTCGATGAACTTCTTCGCATTGTCCCAGGCACCACCGGCGTTGGCCATCATGAGGGCCAGGACGAAACCCGATGCGGTGGCACCGGCGAGCATACCTATGACCCCGGGGGCCCCAAGGACCAGCCCTATGATGATGGGTGAACCCACCGCGACGATGGCCGAGGGGATCATTTCCTTCTGGGAGCCCCTGGTACAGATATCGACACAGGTGGCGTAGTCGGGCTCTGAGGTCCCCTCCAGGATCCCCTTGTTGGTGCTGAACTGCCGCCGGACCTCTTTAACAATGATCTGGGCGGCGTTCCCCACGGCCCTGATGGTCATGGCCGAGAAGAGGAAGGTAAGCATGGCCCCCAAAAAGAGGCCGATAAGAACCTGTGGGTTGGTAATCTCCAGGCGCAGGACCGATTCCCAGGTGTCGGGGATCCGCTGCTTGATTTCGTCGATGTAGGCCACGATAAGGGCCAGGGCCGTAAGGGCCGCAGAACCAATGGCAAAGCCCTTGCCGGTGGCGGCGGTGGTGTTCCCCAGGGCGTCCAGGGCATCGGTGCGGCGCCGGACTTCTTCGGGCATCTTGGCCATCTGGGCTATACCGCCCGCATTGTCGGCGATGGGCCCGTAGGCATCGGTGGTAAGGGTAATGGCCAGGGTGGAGAGCATACCCACCGCCGAGAGGCCGACCCCGTAAAGACCGTATTCAAAACTCGTAGCTCCGCCGGCGAGGTAGTAGCTGATCAAGAGGGAGGCGGAAATGACGATGACCGGAATGACGACGGAGATCATCCCCACCGAGAGGCCCCCAATGATAATCGTGGCCGGCCCGGTGAGCCCCGCATCGGCGACGCTCCGGGTGGGCTTGTAGTTGTCCGAGGTGTAGTACTCGGTCACATAGCCTATGATTACCCCGGCGATAAGACCCGAGAGGACTGCCCCGTAGATCCCAATCCGTTCGGGGTTGTTGGCAAAGTCCAGGGCATAGGAAAGGACGGGGTAGGCACCGATGGCCGAGAGGGCCGCGGCGATGTAGATCCCCTTGCGGAGGGCAAAGAGGAGGGACTTTTGATCCGCCGACTCTTTTACCTGGACAAAGAAGGTTCCCACCAGCGAGGCGAGCAAGCCCACCACCGCGATAAGGGGGGGAACGATGACCCCGTTAAAGCCATAACCTGCGGCGACCGCCAGGGCCATGGAGGCTACCACCGAACCCACGTAGGATTCGAAGAGGTCGGCCCCAAGACCGGCGATGTCCCCTACGTTGTCCCCAACATTGTCCGCGATGGTGGCGGGGTTCCGGGGGTCGTCCTCGGGGATGCCCGCTTCTACCTTGCCGACCAGGTCAGAACCCACGTCTGCGGCCTTGGTAAAGATACCGCCGCCGACCCTGGCAAAGAGGGCCACGCTGGAGGAGCCCATGGCAAAGGTGAGCATGGCTGAGGTTATATAGGAAATAATTTCTGCCTGGTCGGTGATATGGCTAAAGAAGGTGGGCAGAAAGACGTAGCGCAGCAGGATGTACCAGAGCGAGATGTCCAAAAGGGCCATTCCGACTACCGTAAAGCCCATGACCGAGCCTGCCGAGAAGGCAACCCGTAAGCCCCGGTTTAAGCTTTCCGAGGCCGCCTGGGCGGTCCGGGAATTGGCATAGGTGGCTGCCTTCATGCCTATGATCCCGGAAATCCCCGAAAAGAAGCCCCCGGTTAGAAAAGCAAAGGGTACAAAGGGGGTTAAAAATCCCGCAAAGGCCATGGCCCCCAGGACTACGAACATAACCGCAAAAAAGACCGCGATCCCCGAGTACTGGCGCTTCATAAAAGCGTTGGCCCCCAGGCGAATGGTGGCGGAGATCTTTCTCATGGTCTCGCTGCCTTCGGAGAATTTAAAAATTCTGCGGTATTGGATGAATGCATAAGACAGGGCCAGAACCGACCCGGCCGTTACAAAAACAATTAGACCCTCCAACATGTGTACTACTCCCTTATAATCGCATGTGAGCCTTTTTTAATACGTAAAAAAGCCTGAAAACACAAGGATTGCCCACTGGGAACATAGTATCCAAATTTTGCCGGAAAGTAAATAGTTAATTAAAACATTACAGGAGCCTATATGCTTACTCGATGTTTTTGGTTTCCAGGATCATCAGCTGCACAAAGTAGTTTATCTTTTTGTAGGCCCCTGCGAGCCTTTCGTTCATCGGAGTCTTGGACACCAGGCCCAGCTCCTTCCAGTTCATCACCAGTTCAAACTGCTTCTTTTCGCAGTCCTCCAGGAGCATCTTAAAGTGCTTTCCCACGACAATCAGGGCCGGGACCGCCTGGTTAATGATTTCGAGGGCCTCATCGTTGATGCTTCCCACGATGCTGTTGATGTACCGGACCTGGGATTTATCCCGGTCTACCCGCAAAAGGGCCCCCCGCAGCCGGGGTCCGTTGCTTCCCGTCTCTGCCAGGGTCTCATCGAGGGTGTTTATTTCCTGGGTCATGGCGGTAACCTCATGGAAGCTCTCGGACATCTGCCGGGAAGCCCCGTGGTTGGTCCATTGCCCCCTGACCAGGAGGATATCACAGAGTTCGTACATATCCTTGCTTAAGAATTCGCTGATAAAGGCGGCCAGGTGATTAAGGGCCGGGGAGTAGATGAAGGTATCCAGGCTCTTGTCCTCCAGGGGCCTGCCCTTTTCGGGGGTATAGTACTGGAGGCGATTGGTCGAGATGGAGCCGAACACTGCCTGCTCCAGGGTGTTTATCTGGCTGTGCCTTTGGTTCCCCGCGATTCCCTGTATAACCTCCCTGACCTCTTCGTTTTTCTGCTCCAGCCACTGGGCCGAGAGGGATTCATGGGGATGGATGGCTTTAATCTCCAGAATGGGATTCCTGGTAGCTATCCTGTTAATAAGCTCCAGGATTTTCGATGCTTTTAGATCTCCCAGGCTGGCGAGGACATTATTCCAGAGGGCCGGGGGAATCACATCGCTGCCCCCCTTGCAGTATTTAAGGACCTCGAATACGGTTTTCCAGTCATGGTCCCCTTCGGTGGGGGGAAGGACCGAGAGGAAGCTCGCCAGGTCTGCGGACAAGATGCCCGCATCTACGGGGACAAATTTTTGCTGGGACACAAAGTCCCCTTCCCTAATTTCGGGATCGAATTTTCTCACCAAAGAGAGGAAGTCAAAGAAGACAAATTGCTTCATGGCGGCGATAAGGTCATAGCAGCGGTCCGCCGCGGCGATCCGGGGGCTGTCAAAGCCCGCTGCCAGGGCTGCCAGATCTTCCTGCAAGATCCGGGGGAGATCCTCCCCGGAGGTCTTACGCCGTTCTGCTATTTTATCGGGGCTGAGCCTTTTAATAATGTCCATGGTGGGCTTATCAAGAAAGGCCTCCAGGGCTATCTGCCTGATTTTTACTTCCACCGCCGGATCCCTTAAAAAGGTCTGCAGGGGAAATATGGCCTTATAAATGCCGAAAAAATACTGCCCCAGGGAGGCATCGGCTTCTTCGTGGCGGGGACGGAAAAACTTCGCGTATTTATTGTGGGCGATTTCTTTGACCAAGTGCTTTAATAGGACGTCCTTGTCGGAGCCCCCTTCGTCGTCCCTGCCTATGAGGGACATCATCTTGTTTAATACATCAGACATGGTGACCTCTACCCTAGTGTACCTTTATAGGAGCTTTTTTTCAATATAAGCTATGGGTTTTCACATATCTGAACAGTTTACAGATCTTGATGGGATCAAAATAATTTGACAGTTTTGAAATTCACGGTGTAGACTATACCTTATTAGCTTACTCAAAGGGGAAGGAAGAACATGAAGACATCTACCATGAGAAAAGGTGTATGGTTGCCCTTGGTACTCCTGGGCATTTTAGCGATTACCGTTTCCTGCCAAAGGGGAGGGTCCACAGGAGGAGGGGCCGCAGCGGATACGGGCTTATCGCCTTCGGGTCTGCCCTACGATGTGGTAGGGGAAATAACCTTTATGACCTGGGGCGGGGATGATACCTTCTACGAGGATCTGGGTACTGCCCGATGGACCTCCGATGACATCCGGGCCACCAACCCGGCGATGATCCACGCCACGGCCCTGGAGTTTAAAAAGATCTTTCCCAATGTGACGGTCAACATCTTTGCCATGTCCGGGGATCCCAATGCGGGGGTACCCTGGGAGCAGCACCGCGAAAACTTCCGTATGCAGTACGGACGGCACGCGGACGTCTATGTGGTCACCGACATGATCGGGGATATACAGCGGGGGCTTATTGCGGACCTTTCGATGTTCCGGGACATAGACCCCATGCTGGCCACCTTTAACCCCGGTATTCTCGATATGCTTACGATAGAGGGCCGGCTCTTTGCCCTGCCCCAGTACATCATACCCAGGGGTATTTGGGTAAACCGGTCCCTGGCAGATGCCAACAACATCGACGTGCCGGACCCCGACTGGACCATAGAAGAATTCACCCGCTTTATCACCAACCACCGGCCCAACGAATGGTACGGCAGTATGGGCGGCTGGGGGGACGACCTCCACGTGGTGAGGGGCGGCACCCGGGATTTTAACTACCAGCTTATGTACCGCCAGCCCGGCGAACCCTTCGTAAACATTAACGGCCAGCCCACCAGGGACCTCCTCAGGGTCTTTAATCAGTGGCGGCACCACACGGTCCATGCGAATAACGATGCGGGCCTCGTGACTTCCGAGTTTATGTCGGCCCACGGAAACTGGGGTTGGCGCTTCTTCTTCGAAGGCAGTCTTTTAACCTTCTCCGGCGAACCCTGGAACCTGGGTTCTGCTGCCAACCCCGACTCTGGGAACAGGGTGCGGGTAGCTGACTGGGACATCTATCCCATGCCCTCTACCCAATGGGTGGGTAACCATGTGGGCCTTACCAATGACCCCTGGGTAATCCGGAACTTTGCCATGGACGACGGTAACCCCGCCTTGAACGAAGAAGAGGAACTCAAACTCCGTATCGCCTACGAGTTTGTGCGCTTCTTTGGGGCCGACACCCGGGCCTGGGAATCCCGGCGGAACACCATGTTCCTCACCGGCGGCGGCGTCCTGTCTCCCTCCATGAACATCTCTCTGCCCTTTGTGACGGGCCCCGAATTCGACAAGCAGATGGAAATCTGGTACAGCCTGCCCCAAACCCAGGCCTACCGGAACCGGAATGCCATGCCCGGCTGGCACTATGTGATGGAGCTTTGGCAGGCCGGTCAGCTCTGGGACATCTCTGACAAGGCCTTCCCCTGGTTCTACGACTTTGAAGGGGGCCGGCGGACCATCATCTGGGAATGGAACAATGCCTGGAACCCCGATGTTACCGGGGCGGTTAGCACAGACCCCAACTGGCTCGATCAGATTTACTCCCGGCTCCCCATATGGAACACCGCCTTTAATGAGCGTTGGGAAGTAGAAATGGTGAGGCTGAACGATGCTTTAAACCGGTACTATCCCTTACGGTAGTTACATCTTTTCCAGCCCATCCATTCGGTTTTAGGATGGGTGGGCTGGTATTATAAGGTTTTAGCTATGTCCAAACTAAGGATTGTCGTATTAATCTCCGTGGTGACTATCCTGGTGGGGGGCATCATTGGGTTTATCATGTTCACCCGAAATGTGGACATACTGCCCGTAAGCCGGGCCCAATCCGATGCCGCCCACGCCCTGTTACGAAACTCCTTAAGCAGCCCCCGCCTTACCTATGTGGATTTCCTTAATGCCGCAAATCCCGCCCCTGGCCCAAGAAGGGACATAACCGTTCCTGCCAGCACCACCATAGCGGGGGGCGAAAGCCTGGTCTATCAGGTAGAGGTCCCCTATGCGGGGTTCTATTATTTTTCTCTTGCCTATAACGCCTTAAGTAACAGCTTTACCGATATATCCCTGGCCATCGAAGTAAATGGCATAACTCCCTATTTAGAAGCCCATGCGATTATTCTGCCGGTTTTTTGGGAGGATGAATCAAAGCAATATCCTATCGATAAATTTGGAGATGAATCCCCGCCCATACGCAGAAGGGTCCCGGGCCCCCATAGGGTACACCTCTTCGATACCAGTTATACCTCTGACCTGCCCCTCAATTTTTATTTACACGAGGGCCTTAACACCATAGAATTTTTTAACAACACCGCCCAGCTTTTATGGCTGGGGGACCTGGCGGCCTACTCTTATAGGGAGCCCGAACCCTACCATGCCTCCATGGGGTCCGGGGCGGTGGCGGACTTCCTCAATATTAACGCAGTCTATTATACCAAGAAGAACTCGGCCCATGTTTCCAATAGTTCCTCTTCGAGCCCCCACATTATGCCCTATGACCCCATACATAGAAGGGTAAATGCCCTTACGACCAGCAGGGCGGGGGACGAAATTTTTTACGATATCAACGTACCCCAAAGCGGCTATTATGCCCTTAGCTTGCAATATAGAACAGGTTTGCAGGACTTTGCATTTTTTACGAGCCTGCGCATTAACGGCGAGTTCCCCTTTGCCCAAGCTGCCTCCTACCCCCTGGCTCCCACCGCCGGGAACCGCTGGAGTAACTATACCCTCTCGGACGATGAGGGCAGCCCCTATCTGATTTACCTAAGCCAGGGGAACCATCAATTGTCCCTGAGGACCGAACGGGCCCCCATAGCTACGCATATCCGAAGCCTCCGGCTTTTAATCGACCATATTAATCAGTTTTCCATAGAGATCCGAAAAATTACCGGTACCGTAATAGACCGGAATCGCACCTGGCGGCTTACCTCCTATATTCCAGAGATCAGTGATTATCTGGACGCCTACGATATTATTTTACGGGACCTTATTATCGATCTCTCCCGCCACAGCCCCCGGGGGGAAAACTCCTCGGTCATCATGCCCCTGGTCCAGGCGGTCTCGTATCTGGAACGGCTTAGGGAGCGGCCCGATGAACTCCCCCTTTATATCAGGATGCTCAACGGCCAGGATGCCTCGGTGCTCCAGCAGGCCGGGGTGGCTCTGGACGCCCTCCATGGGAACTCCCTCAATTTAAGTGCCATCTATCTGGGCCGGGCCGAGGATCTTCCCCGGGAGAACGCCCCCTTTATGACGGTTTTTACCGATGGGGTCAGGAAACTCTGGAACACCTACTTCTCTGATAGATTCAGGACCCGGAACCACGAAGATGCCCTCAATATATGGTATGCATCTTCCTATGTTCAGGTGGATCTGCTTCAGCGCTTTATCGATACCCGCTTTACCCCCCAAACGGGAATAAGGGTAAACCTGTCGGTGATGCCCGATGTAAACCGCCTTATCATGGCCAGGGCTGCAGGGACCAACCCCGATATTGCCATGGGGGTCCCCTCCTGGATGCCCTTCGAGCTGGCCCTTCGGAAAGCTCTCTATGATCTGACCGAGTTCGATGACTTCTGGAGCTACATGGGGAATGTGGTACCCGGGGCCCTGACCAGCTATATCTTAAATGAAGGGGTGTATGCGGTTCCCGAGACCATCTCCTTCAATGCCACGGTCTACCGGGAAGACATATTGGGGCAGCTCAACATTCCGCCCCCCAATACCTGGACCGATGTGGCCCAGATGATGGCGGAGCTCCAGCGCTTTGACATGAGCTTCTACATGCCCATCGCCGCCGGTACGGGCTACAAGTGGTTTTATCAAACCTCCCCCTTGATCTACCAGAATGAGGGCCTCCTGTACCGGCCCGACGGCCTGGGGACCGCCATTAACGAGGCCAATGCGGTAAACGGCATTTCTTTCCTGGGAGATCTCTTTACCACCTATGCCCTGGCCGCCCAGGTCCCCAGCTTCTTTAACTCCTTCCGCCTGGGCCAGACCCCCGTGGGCATCATCGATGCGGGGACCTACCTTCTCTTAACCCTGGGGGCCCCGGAGCTGATGGGCCAGTGGAACATCATCCCCTATGTGGGGACCGAACAGGAAGACGGCAGTATTTCCCGCTGGTTTATCGCCAATGGCTCCGCCAGCGTGGTGTTCGAAAATACCACCCAGCCCGATAATGCCTGGACCTTCCTTAAATGGTTCCTCAGCGAAGAGACCCAAACGGACTTTGCCTTTTCCTTGTTTTCCAGCTTTAGGATCTTCTACCTGCCCTCTAACATTAACGCCCTGGGGAACATTCCCATCGACGATAATCACAAGCAGACCATACTTGAATCGGTGGCCTGGCTGAGGGATGCACCCCGCAGTCCCGGTCAGTACTTGCTCGAGAGGGGGCTTTCGGACATCTGGAACACCATCGTCTTTGATGGGACCCCCGTGCGGGTTGCCATAGACCGGCAGGTCATCGAGATACAGCGGGAGTTCCGCAGAAAGATGACCGAGTTCGGCTATCTTAATTCCCAGGGTGAGCAGGTGGTGCCCTACGTAGTCCGGGAGATAGACTGGATTATCGACCAGATAGACAATGCAAGGCTTCCGCAGCCAATCCCGCAGGCAGGCAGGCCATGAGTACCAAAGTCCGGCCCCAGAAAAGGCTGTCCGTCAACTCCAAGGACGGCCTCCATGCCCTGGTCCTTCTTTTACCCTATGGGGCTCTTTTTTCCATCTTTATCGCCATCCCCATAGCTGTGGCGATCTATTTGTCCTTTACCTATTTTGATCTAATCCAGGCCCCCACCTTTGCGGGGCTCTATAACTACATAACCCTCTTAACCCAGGACACGGTCTTCTTTAGGAATGTCCTGCCCAACACCATTCTCTTTGCCCTGAGCATAGGTCCCGGGGGTTATGTCATTTCCTTTATGATGGCCTGGATGCTGGCCCAGATACAGAGGGGTCCCCGGACTGTCATTGCCCTTTTGCTCTACACCCCCTCTTTGGCCGGCGGGGTATTTATCGGGGTCCTCTGGCGGACCATCTTTATGGGGAACCAGGGGGGTATCGTTAACTCCATCCTCTTACGCTGGAACCTGATCCAAACGCCCATACAGTTTTTGCAATCCCCTCAATATTTAATGAGCATCATGATCCTGGTCTCCCTGTGGAGTGCCATGGGAATAGGCTTTTTGGCCATGTTGGCGGGGATCCTAAACATCAACAAGGAACTCTACGAGGCCGCCTATATAGACGGCCTAAGAAACCGCTTTCAGGAAATTATCTATATCACCATCCCTTCCATGAAGCCCCAGATGCTCTTTGGGGCCGTCATGGCCATAGTGGGGGCCTTTAATAACGGGGCCATTGGAGTTGCCCTCTCGGGGGCTAATCCGACGCCCCAGTATTCGGGGCAATTGATCACCAACCATATTGATGATTACGGCTTCCTCCGTTTCGAGATGGGCTACGCTGCGGCGGTGTCGGTAGCTTTGCTCTGCATAGTCTGGGTTTTTTCCAAGCTCGCGTATACCTTTTTTGGAGAGAGGGATTAAGATGGCAAGCATTCAGGGGATGAAAATAAATCCCGAAAGATTCCACTCGTCCCAGATAAAATTTTACCTCTTCCTGGTGCCCGTAGCTCTCTTTATGACCCTGCCGATTATATACATTATCAACCAGGCCTTTAAACCCCTGGAGGAACTCTTTCGCTTCCCCCCCACCTTTATCGTCCGCCGTCCCACGTTACAGAACTTTAGGATGATCATGGGCATCACTTCGGGCACCGGGATTCCCATGTCCCGCTTCCTGGTGAACACCCTTATCGTGACGGTGGCGACCGTCAGTCTGTCTATCTTTATCACCGCCATGAGTGCCTACGCCTTTTCCAAGAAAAAGTTCCGCCTTAATACCGCCCTCTTTAGACTAAACCAGGCGGCCTTGATGTTTGTTCCCGCTGCGGTGGGCATACCCCGCTACCTCATCATCGTAAACCTGGGTCTTAACAATAATTTTCTGGTACATATCCTGCCCCTCTTGGGCATGCCGGTGGCCCTCTTCTTGGTTAAGCAATTTGTAGATCAGGTGCCCGATGCCCTCTTGGAGTCGGCCCGCATAGACGGGGCCGGTGAAGTAACCCTGATGTTTAAAATCGTCTTTCCTTTGATTACCCCGGCCCTGGCCACCGTGGGGATCCTTTGCTTTCAAATAGTCTGGGGGGCCACCGAAGCTTCTAACCTCTACCTGGTAGATGACACCTTAAAGTCCTTTGCTTTTTACATAGGTACCCTGGCTAACCTGGATACCCCAGCCATGGCGGGGGTTCAGGCCACGGCAGCTCTTATTATGTTCTTACCCAACCTGATCATCTTTATTTTTATGCAGTCCAGGGTAATGAATACCATGAGCCATTCGGGAATAAAATGAGAGCAGCAAAAATGAAGAAGCCCCTATTTTTCATTTTTTTTCTCTTGACTTTACTGCCGGTTGAGCTGTTCTCCCAATCTACCGCAGTAAGCTTTGCCCGAAACCGCAGGGGCTTTGCAGTGCCCACCCAGGACGCCTATTTGCCCGAGCATACCATCACGGGTCTGGGTTTAAGTAATCCCGAAAACATAGGTTTTGGGAGCAATGACATCCTCTATATCGCCGACACGGGGAACCGGCGCATCGTCTTATTCGATACCATTTCGGGAACCCTGGTGCGGGAAATTCGTTACGAGGAATTTAGGTCCCCCCGGGGTCTCTTTGTTACCCCCGATGATTATCTCTATGTGGCCGACTCTGCCGCCCAGGCTGTGTATATTTTTAACCCGGCGGATGAGCTTATTCGTACCATTTATGCTCCCACCTCTGTGGCCTTTGGGGACACCGATTTTGCCCCCATGAGGGTAGGGGTGGACCCCCGGGGCAGTATGTATATCATAGGTGAGGGGGTGTATAACGGGATCATTCACCTTTCCAACGAGGGTGAATTTTTGGGCTTCTTTACGGCCAACCGCACCACCCTTACCTTCGCCCAGCTTATGCAGAACATTTTCTTTACCGACAGGCAGAGGCAGGGCTTGCTGGATCGCCTTCCCCTGACCTTGTCAAATGTATTTGTAGATCCCCGGGGCATAGTCTATTCAGTCTCCATGGGCCGGGACGAGGCTGCCTCCGGGGAGGCCATTAAAAAGCACGATATGGCGGGCCGGAACATGCTCGGTTCCACCACCGGAACTTCCCTGACCGATATTAGTGTAGATCGCTTTGGCAACATTTTTACCGCCTCTACCCATGGGTGGATACAGGTGAACACCGGGGACGGCGAAGAGATCTTTTATTTTGGTGCGGGCCCCCTCAGCAACGATGATATTGCGGGCTGGTTTACCAATCTAATTTCCATTGCCGTGTCCTCCCAGGGTTATATCTGGGCCCTGGATGGCACCAAGGCTTTTTTGCAAAGTTATTCCCCCACCGAGTATACCCTTTCGATTTACCGGGCCCAGCAGCTTTTTAATGACGGCCATTACAACGAAGCGACCAGGGAATGGACCAACGTACTCAGATTTAATCAGATGTCAGTGCTGGCCCATAACGGCCTGGGCAAGGCCTGGCTTTACCAGGAAGAATTCGCCAATGCACAATATCAGTTTTACGTGGCCGGGAACAGGGAGTTTTACAGTCAGGCATTTTGGGAAACCCGAAACTCCTGGCTCTTAGGGAATATGTCCTACATACTCATAACCTTTATTGCCTTCTTTTTTACTGTCTTTCTAATTAAGCATATCGATAAAAAGAAGCGGGTAAAAACAGCTATAGCCAGGGGCATAGATGCCATTATGCATGCTCCTTATTTAAACTCGGTGCTCGTCTCATTTTCTGTGGCTCGCCACCCCCTGGATACCTACTATTCCCTTAAGCGGCGCGAAAGGGGCTGCGTTCCCGGAGCAACGGTAAATTTTCTTTTGTTCTTTGCTGCCTACATGATCTTTCAAACCTCCAGAGGTTTTGTGGTTCAATTTGTTGAAATAGAAGACATGGATTTTAACGTCGTCATCGGGGGGTTTTTAGGACTCTACCTTTTATTTGTTTTCTGTAATTACCTGGTCACCTCCATAAATGACGGCGATGGGGGAGTGGCCGATATTTTTAAGCTGGTAAGCTATGCTATGCTGCCCCTCAGTGTTACCCTGCTTCTTGTTACGGTAGTTTCCCATGTGCTCACCGAAAACGAAGTGTTCCTTCTGGTCTTTATGCTTATCGGTGGCTTCTCCTGGAGCGGCGTTCTTTTGTGGCTGGGCCTGCAGGAAGTCCATGGCTATAGCTTTAAGGACACCTTTAAAAGTGTCATCTTTACCATGGCCTTTATGATCATTGCCCTGGTGGTGCTCTTTAACATGACAATTCTGTTTAATCAATTCGGGTTGTTCTTTGAATCCATCGTAAGGGAGGTCCATGCGAATGTTACCAACATGTACTAAGTCGCAGAAGATAATTCCTCTGGTGGTGCTTCTTAGCCTTACCCTTGCAATTGCCGGTTCGGCCACATATTTCCCCACGATTAGGGATACCCTTCTGCCCCCGCCCCGGGCGGTTCCGGATGATAGAGAAAAATCTGCCGCATATGAATTGCTGGGGCAGTTTGGGGATCTGGTCTATTACTTTAGGGCCGACCGGGACATCATCATGATCGAAGACCTGGTGTCGGGCTACATCTGGAAGACCGGCCTGGACGCCCCCTTTGGGCAGGACCTGGACCGGATCATCGCAGCGGCCCAGACCGACGAAGAGAGGATGCGGGCCGCAGAACCCCGGGAGGTCCGGCTTAACGCAACCTACACAGGCTTTGCCAACTCCCTGCTCACCGTCGAGTTTTATGACGAAACCTTTAACCTGAACATGGTCTCCTCTTCGGCCCGGCAAGGGTCCCGTTCGGAGCTGGTTAAAATTTCTGACAGCCACTTTCGCCTGGATGCTCATTTTACCACCCTGGAATTGCAGGTATCCCTGCATTTTCATCTATCGAGCCGGGGCATAAGCTACCGAATTTATGATCACGAAATTTCTGGGCCCGGTCAGGACCGCATGGCCGCCATCATTATTACTCCCTTTTTAGGGGCCGCCGGCGGGGTCCGGGAGTATTTTAACCATGAAACAGGGGAGTACGGCCCCCAGACCCCTGTGCCCATGACGCCAGGTTATGCCTTTGTCCCCGACGGGAGCGGAGCATTAATCCGTTACCAGGATCACACCGTAAGCATAAACCGCTATGTGGGGCAGGTTTTTGGGGACAACCCCGCAGAAGCAACCCTGTTTTATGATGACACGGTTCACACGGTTCGCCGTAAGGAACCCCTCATGCCGGTCTTTGGGGTTTCCATAGGACAGGACCAAAAAGCATTCGTCGCCTGGGCGGACCAGGGGGATGAGCATATGGAAATTATCATGTCCCCCAAGGGTAACACCACGAACTATAATTATATTTACCCCCGATTTATTTTTAACCGGCCCATACATCAGGTCTATAACCGGGCCCGGGATGGTTTCTTTAGATTGTTCCCCGAGCGGCATAGATATGATATTGCCATCGATTACCATTTTCTAAGGGGCGAAGATGCGGATTACGTGGGGATGGCCCTGGCCTACCGGAACCACCTCATCAGTAACGGCACCTTAAGCCCCGGCCAGCTTGCCAGGGACGGGCAAATTCCGGTCCGGACCGACTTTATAATGGGAGATGTAAAGCGAAGCGTTATAGGGTTTTCCAATGTGGTTACCACCCATGCCAGAGATGTGGGAGTCATAGTCCGTGACTTGCTCGATCATGGCATTGGTTCCATAAACGGGGGGCTCTTGGGGTTCCAGGATGGCGGCATTACCACCGGGAACCCCGGGAATATCAATTTTACCCGCCACATAGGAAGCCGAAGGGATTTTCAACAGCTCTTTTCCGAAGCTTCTTCTTTAAACGTGGATTTGAGCTTTGCCCAGGACTACACCACCATTAACCGGCATCAAATGAATCTTCCCCGGAATCAGGCTTACCACATGAACCGCTGGGGCCTAAGAGCCAGGGACAATAATAATCCTTCCCTGCCGGTGCAGGAAATTTCTTTTGCCCGGCCCCAGCGCAGTGCCGATTGGTTTAATCGGCAGACCAGAGAAGCTGCCCGCCTGGGAGCTTCTTCCCATACCGCCAGCGGAATGACGAGCCAGCTCTTAAGTCACTGGGGCAGGGTGGATCCCATTACCACGAAGGAAACCATAGCACTGTACCAGGAGACCTTTGCCAATAGCCCCCTTCCCCTAAATGCGGTGGCACCCAATAAGTATCTATGGAGCCACATCGACAGGTTTTTGCAGATCCCCGTGTTTCCAACCCAGTATATAATCCAAACCGACACGGTTCCCTTTTTGCAGATGGTCCTTAATGGAACCATGGAAATGTACGGCCCCTATTCAAACTTTTCATTTTTTACCCAGCGGGATGTTCTGCGGATGATCGACTATAACGTATATCCCGCCTTCGTTCTTACCTATGGGCCCGCCTACCTCTTATCCAGCACCAACTCCCTTAGGTTTTTCTCCACCGAGTACGATGTATACCGGGACATTATTATTGCCATCCATGGGGAAGTTTCTGCCGCCCTGGGACCCGTTAAAGGTCTTGAATGGATTGATAGAAGGGTCCTGGCGGATGGGGTAATTTTAAACGAGTACTCGGGGGGCATAAGGATCCTTATTAACTATACGAATGATGCTTACTCCTATGGGGGTCAGTATTACAGGGCCCTCTCTGCGACACTCATACGGGGAGTACCATGAAAAAGAAAAAATTGAGTGTCTTTGAAAAAAGGCAAAACTTCCTGGGCTATATGTTCCTCCTTCCCTGGTTATTTGGATTTTTAGTCCTCACTGTATGGCCCTTTATCTATACGATTTACTTAAGCTTCCATGAAGTGTTTTTTTCCATAGAGGGCTGGCAGATAAGCTATGTGGGCATAGACAACTATAACCTGGCTTTTTTTAGGAACCCCAATTTTGTGCCTGCCCTTATCTCTTTTTTAACCATGGAGCTGGCCTATGCTCCGGTGATTACAGTCATTGCCTTTATTCTGGCCCTATTATTAAACCAAAGCATAAAATTTAGGGCCGGCTTTAGGGCCCTCTTCTTTATGCCCGTCATCGTCATGTCTGGTCCAGTGATGCACCAGTTGATGGATTCCGGGGGCATGACCATTACGGGGATCGAAGACATGATCCTTTTTCAAATGGTAGCCCAGTTTTCCATGCCCCTGGCTACGGCCTTGGTTTTTATTTTTGCCAACTTTTCCATGGTCCTCTGGTTTACGGGAATACCCATCATTCTTTTTATTACCGGTCTACAGAAAATAAATATTAGCATCCTCGAAGCCGCCAGGATAGATTCTGCCAATTCCTGGCAGATTCTATGGAAGATAGTTATCCCCATAGTGAGGCCTATCATTATGGTTTCGGTTATTTTAACGGTGGTGCAGCTGGGGACCTACGATATTAACCCGGTGCTGCCCATGGTCCAGGACGCAATTTATGTAACCACCAGGGGCCTGGGATTGGCCAGCACCTATGCATGGGTATATACCGCCGCAGCCCTGGGATTAATGGGTATAGCTTTTGCTCTTTTAAAAGAACCCAATGAAAGTGCAGAAGAATCGATGAAACGGGCCAGGGCAAAACGAGAAATTTATGGTGGAGCTTAAGGGATGATAGAAAAAATTCAGGCTACCAAGCAGAGGGTTTTACTCAAGACAAAGCATTTTTCGCAGCGGGTAAATTATGCCCACCTATTTATCTATGCGGCTCTTATTCTTATAAGCTATCAGTTTATGTACCCCCTTCTTAGGATGATCACTACCTCTTTAATGAGCCCGGACGATATCATTAACCCCACGGTAAACTGGATACCCAAAACCACTTCTTTGGGTAATTTGATTATTGCCCTTAGGGTTTTGGATCTTAGTACCACCCTGGTTAATTCCATTTGGTATTCCGGCGTCCTGGCCTTTTGTCAGACCCTGGTCTCTTCCATAACAGGCTATGCCTTTGCCCGCTACAATTTTAAGTTCAAGAATTTTTGGTTCCTAATGGTGATCATTACCTTTATCCTTCCTACTCCTATTTTGCTTATACCCAGGACCATGATGGCGGTATGGGTGAGGGAGACCATAGGACTTCAAATGATAGGAACCCCCTTCCCCCAAATTTTTATGGCCCTTACAGGACAGGGTATCTTTTCTGCCATTTTGATTCTTATTTTTTATAACTTTTTTAGACTCATCCCCAGGGCCCTGGACGAGTCTGCCGCTGTGGACGGCGCAAATCCCGTACAGATTTTTTACCACATCATTTTAAAATTAAGTCTAAGCACCATACTGGTGGTCTTTCTTTTGTCGTTTGTATGGAACTGGAACGAGACCTACATAACCAATACCTTTGTGAGGGGCCAGATCGCCCTTCTTCCCCACCGCCTTGCTGTGTTTGACAGCATTTTTGACCAGTTCATCGAAGCCGGAGAAGAGCAGGAGCGCATCAACGAAGCTTATAAAATGTCCGCCACCTTTATCTCCATCTTGCCCCTCTTTATCATGTACCTGGTGGTCCAGCGGCAGTTGATCCGGGGTATAGAAAGCGCGGGGATCACTGGCGAATAAAATTCGCCTTACGAGTAGGTAACTCGCCTTACGAATAAAATTCGCCTTACGAGTAAACCTCCTTACGAGTAAGATTTGATCTGAGATATCATTTCTTGTAATAATAGAAATGATCGCAGCAATCATGTCCCTGCATTAATGTTTTGGTCATTTTTAAGCCTATGTTTGGGTTAAACCCTTCTGTTATATAGGGGTCGTTTGTACAAAACATATAATATGCTTCCTCCGTAATTCCGCAATATTTGGCTAAATCATAAAGTCCGCAGCGGGTACACTTCATTTGAGTTCCCGTTTCTGTTTTTTCTATTTCATATTCCCAACCCTCTTGTTTCAAAGGCTTCCATAAACATGAAATGAGTCCTTCAATGGATGTATCCTCGATGTCTTCTGCAATTCTTTTCCACTCATTTAGGGCTTTTTCGCCATTTTGTTTAGAGACAATTTCGTATACTTCATCTCCAAATCGTTCTTTTAATGCTCTTATCATTTTGGCCATATCTGTATAAGAAGAAATACGGAGCTTTTGGATTTCTGTTAATTTATTGGACATTATGTTGACCTCCAGGTACTTTTTATTCGCTGCCTTTACAGGCGTATATGATAAGCTCGTTTGATTCATCGTTGATGGGTTTTTTATCAAAATTTTCACATTCAAGCTCGATGATAAATCCAGCTTGAGCTAGCCAGAAGTGTATCTGTTCCAGAGTTGCATAATGTTTTATGCATTCGGTTTCTTTTTTGATAATATTACCATTAACAAGTTTCTGTTCAAGAAGCCTTTTAAATTTTAGAATCCCTGTTTCTTCATCAAAAGATCCAGATGTGATCGAATCTTTTCGATAATTACCCTTATCGTCTGTGCCCTCCCAACTCCAGACTATCTCGCCGCTGTCTTCGCATGATTCACCGGGTTTAGTTAAGGTGCGGCCATTGGGAGCATAAGGTCCATATGCAATATATACATGACCGCCATGGACGAGTGACCTAGCAGCTTTTTTTATGAACAGCTCCTGGGCTTTTTCATAGTCCATGTCAGATTCTATGTTGAATAGGATATTACCCGCTAGTACAACCACATCATAACCCGTTCCCCAATCATCATGTACCGCATCTGCTTTGAACCAATTTACGTTTTTAACTCCCTGGGCTTTGTCCTCGATCTTTTTCAACATAAATTCATCTATGTCAAAGCCCGATACCATGTGTCCGGCTTTTGCCAAGGGAATGAGAATGCGTCCGCTGCCGCAGCATATTTCCAATACTTTTTTCGGTTTGTTTCCGATGACAGACAGAATAAAGTCCACATCGTCTGTTTGAGTTTCATGCTGGTCATATAAATCTGCGCTTGATTCTTTAATTACATCGTTATCATTTGACAAAGTTTATGTCCTCCGAAGGTAGTAAATTATCTGCTTTACTAAACAAAGTCAATGTACTCAGTGGTTGGGCATAAAAAAACCGCTGGAGGATGCCCCCCAGCGGTATTCGTTGTGTTAGAACACCCTCTTAGAAGGGCCGCTCAGCTAAATACTTATACTCTTTCCAGGTTCGGGCGGTTTGGGCCTTGGCTTTTTCCAGAAGAGCTGCGGCTCTTTCGGGGGCGGCCCCGGTAAGGCTCCTAAACCGGCTTTCCTTGTACATGTAATCTTCCACACTGGTGGTGGGATCCTTACAGTCCAATTGGAAGGGGTTCTTCCCTTCAGCTTTAAGCCGGGGGTCGTAGCGGTAGATGGGCCAGATACCCGAAGAAACGACCGCCTTGCCCTGTTCCAGACCCTTGCTCATGTCGATGCCATGGGCAATACAGTGGGAGTAACAGATGATGATGGAAGGCCCGTCGTAGGACTCGGCTTCCTGGAAGGCCCTGATGACCTGCCTCATATCCGCACCCAGGGACACCCTGGCCACATAGACATGGCCGTAGCTCATGGCGATGGCACCCAGGTCCTTCTTGGTGGTTTCCTTACCCGCGTAGGCGAACTTGGCAATGGCACCCACAGGGGTGGCCTTTGACATCTGGCCGCCGGTGTTGGAGTAGACCTCCGTATCCATGACCAGAAGATTCACGTTCTTGTTAGATGCAATGACGTGATCCAATCCGCCGAATCCAATGTCGTAGGCCCAGCCGTCACCGCCAAAGGCCCAGACCGAGCGCTTGACGAAGTGATCCGACAGCGAGAGGAGCATCTTTGCGGTGGCGCTGGAATTACCCTTGAGGGCTTCTTTTAGTTCCTCCACGTTTTTCCGCTGGGCTTCGATCTCGTCGTTGTTAGTCTGGTTGTTGGCCAGCAGCTTGTCGATGACCGCAGCGGCCAGACCTTCGCCCTTGGCTTTTACGGCGATTTCCCTGGCTGACTGGGCCAGCTTATCGCTGGAAACCCGCATACCCAGGGTAAACTCGGCGGTGTCTTCAAAGAGGCTGTTGGACCAGACCGGTCCCCTTCCATCGGCCCGTTTGCTATAGGGGGTGGTGGGGAGGTTTCCGCCGTAAATCGAAGAACAGCCCGTGGCGTTTCCTATGACCATCCGGTCTCCGAAGAGCTGAGAGAGGATCTTGATATAGGGGGTCTCACCGCAGCCGCCGCAGGCACCGGAGAACTCAAAGAGGGGCCGCTTGTAGGCCAGACCCTTGACGGTGCCAAGGTTGAGTTCCGATTCGGGAACCTCGGGCAGTGAAAGGAAGAAATCCCAGATCTTGGCCTGTTCGGCATGGAAGGCCGGATCATCCGAGTAGGACTTCCAGGCAAGGGCTGTGGGTTTGGAATTATCCTGAGACATGGGACAGATGTTGAAACAGAGTCCGCAGGCATAACAGTCCTCGGCTCCAATCGCCATGGTGGTTTTCTTGCCCTCCACGGCCCTGGGTTTAATATCCACCGCCTTAAAGCCCGCAGGAGCGGATTTAACTTCCGCGTCTGTCAGGTTCTTAAAACGCATACAGGCATGGGGACAGACGGTACAGCAGTTGCCGCACTGTATACAGACCTCGGGGTTCCAGATGGGCACCTGTTCGGCCACCGAGCGTTTTTCGTACTGGGTGGTAGCGGTGGGGAAGGTACCGTCATTGGGAATCTGGCTTACCTTTAGTTTGTGGCCCTGCTGTCTCGAGACGGCTCCAAGGACATCTTTAATCCAGGGGTCTTTGGCCCCCGTAAAGGCGGGCTTCATGTGGAGGTTTCCTTCGGTCTTTGTGGGATACTTTACTTCTTCGATGGCATCCAGAGCTTTGTCTATGGTGTTAAAGTTTCGTTCCACCACTTCCCGGCCCCGCCTTCCGTAGGTTTTTTCCACATAGTCCTTCATCAGCTTGACCGCCTCGGCTTCGGGGAGGACCCCGGAGATTTTAAAGTAGGCAGCCTGAAGGGCCGTGTTTATCCTGGTGCCCATGCCGGTTTCCCGGGCAATATGGACCGCATCAATGACATAGAACTTTAGTTTCTTGTCGATAATCCTCTGCTGGGCCTCTACGGGAATTTCCTTCCATACATTGGCCGCACTGTAGGGGCTGTTCAGAAGGAAGGTGCCCCCCTCTTTGGCAAATGCGAGCAGGTCGTAGATTTCCATATAAGAGAACTTATGACAGGCCAGGAAGTCCGCATTGTTAATCAGGTAGGGCCGGCGGATGGCTTTCTTGCCAAAGCGCAGGTGAGATACCGTAAAGCCCCCGGATTTTTTGGAGTCGTAGGAGAAGTAGGCCTGGACCGAGAGTTCCGGTTTGGCTTCACCGATGATCTGAATGGTGTTTTCGTTGGCCCCTACGGTTCCATCAGAACCCAGGCCGTAGAACATACATTCGCTCATTCCTTCTTCTTCGATGCTAAAGTTTTCATCGTAATCCAGGCTCTTGCCCAGAACATCGTCGTCTATGCCGACCACAAAGTTGGGGGTCTTTTTGCCCGAGAGATTATCATAGACCGCCTTGGCCATGGCGGGGGTGAATTCCTTGGAACCCAAGCCATACCGGCCCCCCAGAACCAGAGGGTTGGCGCTAAACTTGCCGGCGGCCTGCATTTCGGCGATGGCGGTGCGGACATCTTCGTAGAGGGGTTCACCGGGAGCTCCGGGATCCTTGGTCCGGTCCATGACCGCAATGGCTTTTACCGAAGCGGGCAGGGCCTTTACAAAAAGTTCCGCATCGAAGGGCCGGTAGAGCCGGACCTTCAAGACCCCAACCTTTTCACCCTTGGACATGAGATAATCAACGACTTCATGACAGGTCTCCCCGCCGGAACCCATGATGATCACCACCTTTTCGGCGTCCTTGGCCCCCACATATTCGTAAATCTGGTAGGCCCGGCCGGTTAACTTGGCGTATTTGTCCATTTCGACCTGGACTATGCCCGGTACCTTTAGATAGAAGGGATTAACCCCCTCCCGGCCCTGGAAATAGGTGTCGGGGTTCTGGGCGGTCCCGCGGATATGGGGACGCTCGGGGCTTAGGCCCCTCTGGCGATGGGCGATTACCAGTTCATCGTCCACCATCTGCTTCATGATTTCGAAGGGGACTTCTTCTACCTTCTGCATTTCGTGGCTGGTCCTGAATCCATCAAAGAAATGGAGGAAGGGCACCCGTGAACGCAGGGTAGCGGCGTAGGAAATGGTGGCTATGTCCATTACTTCCTGGACATTGTTGGAGGACAGCATGGCAAAACCGGTCTGGCGGCAGGCCATGACATCCTGGTGGTCACCAAATATTGAAAGGGAGCTGGTGGCCAGGGCCCGGGCGGCGATGTGAAACACCGAGGGGGTAAGTTCCCCGGCGATTTTGTACATATTGGGAATCTTTAAAAGCAGCCCCTGGGAGGCCGTAAAGGTGGTACTCATGGCACCGGTGGTCAGGGCTCCGTGGACAGTCCCCGCTGCCCCTGCCTCGGACTGGAGTTCTACCACTTCGGGGACGGAACCCCAAATATTCTGACGGCCCTGGGAGGTAAACTCATCGGAGAGTTCACCCATATTGCTCGAGGGGGTGATCGGATATATTGCGATGACCTCACTTAATGCGTGTGCCACGTGGGCAGCGGCACCATTCCCATTGATTATTACCATGTTTTTATCAGCCATTAGTGCTCCTCTTGGATCTAAGTATGGATCCAGCATACCCGCAGATGGGGAAAAAAACAAGGTGGGTAGGAAAATTTTCTTGCCAAGCCAGGGGATGTGGCATATGATTTGTAGAATCTTCCGAATAATGGGGTATAATTCGGGGAAAGGAGCAAAATGCTTTGCCGGGTATTCTAAGCAGGGGGATCAGCAACTTACTCCACAGCAGGGATGAATTATCCTTCAGGAACCTCAGGGCCCGGTTTTTGCCGGTGATCCTCCTTTTTCCCCTCTCGGTTATCCTGGGAGATTTCCGCTATTATGATCATAGCATAGCCCTGGCAGGCCTGGATTCCCATTTTTTGATGTACTGCCTTATAGGAGCGGGCTGGCTGGTCCTGGCCCTGAGTCCGAAAAACCTGACTGCCCATGTGTTAAAAATAGCGGTGCCCCTGGCGGCGGCCCTCAACCTTTCCCTGTGGTTTATTCCCCTGGGGCTGGCCCGCTTTGTGGTCTATATGGCCGGGAAATTCCTTATCGGCCTCTGTGCGGGGGCCGCTTTTTTCTTCTTTTGTTTTGCCCTCAACAATGTGGAGCGGCTCCTGGGGATGATCCTCATCCAGCTGTATTATGGCCTGTATTACATCCTCTACCATGCCCACCCGGCCCTCCATGGGAGCATCAGGTACTACGGCAGTCCCCTTATCATGCTGGCATTCCTGGTTCTGTGCTTTGTTTCTCCCTTCAAAATGGAGGATCTGCCCTTTTCCAGGGACCAAATTGACCTTACCGAACCCAAAAATTCGGGGGTGCCCTTTGTCATAGGCCTTTCCATCGTTCATTACATGATCATGTGCATGTTTAATTATATAGAATGGATGGATAACAATGTTTCCAGCCTGGCCTTTGGGCTGGGGACCCTGGGGGCGATCCTGGCGGTGGTCTTGCTGCAGCTTCAAAAGGGAAAAAGCGCCCTCTCAATTTGGCTCATGTTCCTGGCCCTCTCCCTCCTGGGGCTGGGCTCCCTCCTCTATGATGCGCCCCTCACCTTTATTTCCGGCTCCTTTACCTACGGCCTGGGGGACAGCCTGGGTTATATCATCATTTTCTACCTCTGCGGAGGGGCCATTAAACAAAGCCGCTCATTGAAGATGTTCAAAATTTTCTGTCTGGTGGTGTTTATTAAGTATGCGGGAATTTCCTCCCTCTTTTCCTTCTATTTTAATTATTTCGAGGTCCCCAACCGCTTTCTGGCCTTTGGGGTGGTGATGGTCCTGGTCAGCATCTGTCTTATGCTCATGCCCTTTATCCAAAAACGGCTCTTCGAGGCCGACTGGACCGACGGGATCCGCTTGAACAGCCTCGACGAGTACTCACAACCCCTGGCCCAGATGGAGGAACTCAATATAAAAGACCGCCTTAATCTGACCCCCCGGGAAGAAGAGGTCTTTACCCTCCTATTGCGGGGCATAGCTCCCAAGGAGATCGCCTACACCCTCAAAATAAGCTACGATACGGTGAACTTTCACCAGAAGAACCTCTACCGCAAGCTGGGCATCCAAAGCCGGGCGGAGCTCTTTGCCCGCTATGGCAGCCTTGCCAGGGAGTAATTTTAGCTTACCTACCCATTTTAGTAGGTAGAAATCCCTTTCCTTCCATTGTATGGTCTAAGTATGGTAAAAAAAATCAACTATGCCCTGGTTTTTTCCATGGTCTGGGTTCTGCCCCTTCTCTTGGGCTCCTGCTTTGGCAATTCCTCCGGGGTGACCTACGAGTTTACCACCGTCCGCCGGGGTACCCTGGAAAGGACCGTCTCATCCAGCGGCACCATACACCCGGTCTCTACGATCCGCATCCTCCCCCAGATGAGCGGCAAGGTAGAAAAGGTCTTTGTCGATTTTAATGACACCGTCCAGCGGGGTGATGTCCTGGCGGAACTCAACACCGACATGCTCCGCCTTAGGCGGGAACAGCAATATGCGGCGGTCCTCAAGGCAAGGGCCAATTACCGGCTTCAGCTTATCAGTTACAATAATCAGGCCTCCATGGCGGAGCGGAACCTCATCTCTGAGTTTGAGCTTCTGACGAGCCGGACCAATCTGGAAAACCTGGAGGCCGATTTGGCGGTCGCCGAGGCCACCCTCCGTTCCATCGATACGGAAATAAATCAATTCGCCTATATCACCTCCCCCATAGACGGCATCGTCTTTGACCGTCGCATTAACGAAGGGGACTCGGTCTCCGAGGGAGCCTCTGGGGCCGCGGCGAGCATTTTTGTCCTGGCAGAGAATTTCAGCGAGATGCAGATCGAAGCCAACATAGGGGAGCTGGACGTGGCCTCGATCTACCGGGGCCAGGCGGTGCGCTTTACCCTCGAGAGCCTCCCGGGCCGCCGCTTTAACGGGGTGGTCGAGAACATCCGCATGGTGCCGGTGGTGATCAACAACCTGGTGAACTATACGGTGATCATCCGGGTGGATAACCACGACGGCTCCCTCATGCCCGGCATGACCTGCTCGGTGGAGTTTATCGTGGCTCGGAGCGAGAACACCCTCCTGGTTCCCAACGGGGCCCTCCGTTACCAGCCCACGGCCCTGGAGCCCAACGAGCTGGAGGAAAAGCTTTTTTACGCCAGCCTTGCTCTGATGGATGAAAGAGAGAGGGCCCAGGCCATAGAGGAGCGAAACCAGGCTCTGGCCCAGGAAGCGGCCCAGGCCCAGCAGAACCAGAGGACCGGCCTGGCGGGCCTTATCACCGGCGGGGGGCGGAACTTCCGGGTGATGGCCAGCCGGGGTCCCGCCCGGGCCCAGGAGGGGATACGGAACCTCTGGTACTTTGGCCCCTCCGGAGGTCTCGAGGTGGTCCAGGTCCGGACAGGAATTATTACGGGTACCACCACGGAGATCCTTCCCCTGGAGGACCTGGAGGGCTGGCAGTTTATTTTACGGGAAAGGCTCTAGTGTATATTCACCAGCTGTTCCAAACCTGCCTGCGCTCCATCTCCCGGAACCGTATGAGGAGCCTCCTTACCTCCATGGGGGTCATCATAGGAGTAGGCTCGGTGATCATCATGGTAGCCATGGGGGAGGGGACCCAGAAGTTTATCGAAGAGCGGATCTCCTCCATGGGGGCCAATGTCTTGCAAATCCAGTACCGCCGGCCCGCCGCCCGGAGCGTCTCTGCCTCCTACCCCCGGCGCACCGGTTTTACCAAGGAAGACCTGGAGCACCTAAGGCATGAGTCTACCTTTGCCAATGCCATATCGGGTTACATCCAGGGCACCTTCGATGTCTTTGGCCCCGAGGGGAATGTCCGCATCCGGGTCCAGGGGGTGGAGCCCGAGTTTAGCATAGTCCGAAATTACCCCGCCGATGGGGGCTTCTTCTTTGACGACGAGGACATGGAGACCCGGAACCAGGTGGCAGTCCTGGGCCGGACCACCGCAGAAAATCTCTTTGGGGTGGAAGAAGACGCCCTGGCCCAGCAGATTCGCATAGGGACCAACATCTTTACGGTCATAGGGCTCCTGGAAAGAAAGGGAGCCAACCTGGACGGGAACGATCAAGACGACGTGATCCTGGTGCCCCTGGACACCGCCATGACCCGGCTCCTTAACACCCGGGAAATTAGCCATATCTTTATCAGCGTCATAGGCCGGGAGTTTATGGATCCGGCCATACAGGAGACGGACCTGATTTTACGGGAGGCCCGGCTTATCCCCGACCGGGTGGCCTCGGACTTCTCCATCGTAAACCAGACCGACATCATCAACATGGTGTCAGTCACCACCCGGACCCTCACGAGCCTTTTGGCGGCCATTGCGGGGGTAAGCCTCTTTGTGGGGGGCATAGGGATCATGAACATCATGCTGGTATCGGTGACCGAGCGGACCAGGGAAATCGGTATCCGCATGGCTGTGGGGGGCCGCCGGCGGGACATCCTCTACCAGTTCCTTTCCGAAGCGGTCATCCTCAGCCTCATGGGGGGTATCCTAGGCATAGGAATGGCCTTCCTGGCCTGCCGCTTCCTGGAGATGGCAGGGATCCCCACTTCGATAAATGTGATCATCGTGGCCATCTCAGCCCTCTTCGCAGCCCTGGTAGGCATCGTCTTTGGCTTCTACCCCGCCCACAAGGCGGCCAAGCTTTATCCCATAGAAGCCCTCAGGTACGAATAGCTACCCAATTTGGTAGGGAAAAGGGGCCTTTTTCACCCCTACCTACCATGTTTTGTAGGTAGCCAGGGGAATTTGGGGCAGATATTATTATGACAGATTGAGCAATTTGGAAAACATTTGTTTTTTATGGAGGTTATTATGAAAAGGAATGCAGCTCTTTTAATTGGGATCTTGATGATCCTCGGTTCTGTGGCGGTCCATGCCCAGATGGGGGGCTTTACGGGCCCCCAGGTCTTTGGCCAGGTCCCGGCGGGGTTTGCGGGACAGCAGGGCTTCGGCTTCATGGGGACCATGGGACCCGTGTCGGTGGCCCAGGTAACCCAGACCTTCCCCAACAAGGCCCAGGCGGTGATGCGGGGCTATATCGTCCAGCAGGTGGCCAACGACCGCTACATCTTCCGGGACGCCACCGGGGATATCCTGATCAAGATTAAGCACGACCGGTGGTGGGGCCTCTCTGTGGGACCCAATGACCTGGTGGAAATTGGCGGCGAACTGAAGCGGGAAAAAAACATGTGGATTAAGTACTTCGACGCCAAGAACATTAGGTTGGCCCCTTAGCCTCGAGAGAGTACCCAGGGCTAATCCCCTGGGGCGGTAAGGTTCCATGAACACGAGGGCCTTGTTAGGCTTTTTCCTATTGAGTTGTTTCTTCGCTGCGGCTCCGCTGCAGGGGCAGGCTGTCTACCATGGCCAGCCTATCTCTGCGGCAGAGGCCAGGGTGCTTCCCCACGACAGCTGGGTTACCCTGGTGGGCACCATAGTCAATGCCCTGCCGGGGGGCCGGAACTACACCTTCCGGGACTCCTCCGGAGAAATGGTCGCCGAGATCGACTGGAATATTTGGAGGGGCCTTAACGTGGGCGCTTCGGAGACCGTGGAGATCTGCGGCGAAATCAAAATTAACCGGGGCCAGGTTTCGGTCCAGGTACGAGCCATAGCCAGAGCTTCCACCGGAGGAGCCAACCTGGCCACCAGGCGGCCCATCCCGGTGGCCGAAGCGATCCGCCTGCCCAACGATACCTGGGTAACCCTGTCGGGTTATATAGTCACCGCCCTCCCCGGGGTGGACAACTACGGGTTCCGGGATCTGCAACAGGGCGAGATAGTCATCACCATAGAACAGAGGGTCTGGCGGGGCCTCTTTGTGGGAGAGAACGACCGGGTGGAGATCAGCGGAGAGCTCCGCCAGAACCGCGGTGTAGCTTCATTAACAGTCAGGGCCATCAGAAAATTGTGAATTACCTCTTAGGGGGCACCCTTCGCTTGATGATGGGTTCGAAGTATTTTTCCAGGTCTACCTTTTTATCCAGAAATAGTATGGTCTTCCGGTAAATCACAAAGGCCGCGGCCATGGCCAGGACCACCAGGATGGGAAGGGCATACTCAATGGCGTTAGGGGGAAAGAAACCCTGGAGCCTGGAAAATAAAAACATGAGGAGGGCAAAGACCAGGATGGTGGTGAGGATATTAAAGAGGGTTCCTCCCAGGATAAAGAGAAGGGTGTTTCGCCGTTTGTTTGTCATGGGTTTTTTCGCTCCTGTTTAATTGATATGGCCATGGTTACCAGGAGGATGATGCTGGAAACCACCACGCTGGAATCGGCCACATTAAAGGTGGGCCACCGTTCCATCCCCAAGAGTCCGTAAAATTTCACGCTGACAAAATCTACCACCCCATCGGGCCTGAAGATCCGGTCTATGATGTTCCCCAGGCCGCCGCCTATGATCCCCGCCAGGGCCCAGCGCTGAAGGGGGGTAAAGTCGCTGGTCTTAAAATAGTACCAGACCAAAAAACCCAGGACCGCCACGGGGACCAGGACAAAGAGGAAGAGCCGGTATTGGTCAGGCACATTGCTCCCTATGCTGAAGGCGATGGCCTTGTTTCGCACGTGATATATATGAAGGAAATCGTTGTTGAACACATCGTTTATAAAGGTCCCTATCCGGGGCCAGTTATGAACTATGAAGGCCTTGCTTGCCTGATCGAGGGCAATCACAAGGGCGGTCAGCGAAAAGGGCAATAGGAGCTGCTTGCTTGGCAGTTTCATGGTTCGTTTCCTTTGGTCTTCTTTTTAGAGCCCCGTGGGGACATCGATAAATTCACATTCAATCTTCAATTCGGATATACAAGCATCCATTATTTTTCGCACCCCCCAGACCTCGGTGGAGTAATGCCCTCCGGCAATGATGTTTATCTTGCTCTCCAGGGCATGGTGGTAAATCGTATGGGAGGCCTCTCCGGTGACATAGAGATCTACCTTTTCTTCGATGGCCTGGAAGGCCTCCATGGCCGCCCCCCCTGACAGGACCGCACAGGTCTGGTTTTCTTTTTTGCCGAAGGCAAAAACATGGGCTGGAGGCCGCCCCATGAACTCTATTTTTTTTACCGCCTCTTCGGTGCCCAGGGGCTTGCGAAGCTTCCCCTTGTAGCCAATTTTGTGGCCCCCATAGAGGCCAAAGGGCTCCTTGTCTTCTATGCCCAGTAGTTCAGAGAGGACCGCCGCGTTCCCTAGGGTGGGATGTTGATCCAGGGGCAGGTGGACCCCATAGAGGGCCAGGTTATGATCCAATAGAAACTTGATTCTTTCCCGGTGGTTCCCTTCGACCCTCAGGGGTTCCCCCCAGAAGAGGCCGTGGTGGACAAAGACAAGCCCCGCTCCGGCGGCGGCGGCCCGTTTAAAGGTTTCCAGGCTGGCATCTACCGCAAAGGCCAGCTTTGTCACTTCCGCTCCGTCGTTATCCACCTGGAGGCCGTTAAGGGAGGAATCGGCCTTCTCGAAGAGGTCCAGATCCAGGAGACTGCGGAAAAAAGCATCTAGCTTCGCGGTGCTGCACATAAGGGATTATATATCCAGGGCCCTGGAGGGTCAATTATTGAGGCTAGGACGTCCCAGGGTGGAGGCGGCAAAGGCGGCGATGATCTCGGCGCTCAGGACCGGGCCCAGCTCCCGAGTGGGGCTCCCCTGGCCGGGAAAGAGCCGGGAGATAAGGGGGTAGCGCAGGGGAACATCGCTAAAATCGAAGGGCCCCGCCCCCTCGGGGGAGATAAGGATCCCCCCCTCCGCCGCATGGAGGGCCAGAAGGGCCTGGTAGGGACCCGGGGCATCGGGGTTTTCCCTGACCCGGTCGGATACCAGAAAAAGGACCGGCAGACCCAGGGGGGGAAGCTCCTCCCGGGGGGCCAGGGTAGGGCGCCTCATCCTGAGGCCCACTCTTCCTATCCCCTCCCTCAGGGAGCTAAGCCAGCCCTCTTCTGTTCTGGTTGGCAGCGGCGGAGGGGCCTCTTCCCGGTAAAGGGACCAGAGGTAGCTCTCCACTGCCACGAGCCCCCGGATGCGTATCCCCGGCACCTCGGCACTCTCTAAAAGGATGAGGGCCGAAGCCCCGGCATCAAACCCAGCTAGGAAGATCTCGTCCCTGGAGGCCTGATCAAAGAGGGGGCCCTGGGTAAACCAGGGGTTGCTCCGTAACCAGGGAAGCAGAAAGGAAAGCTCCCCCAGCCGCAGCTCCTCCAGGGCCCGTCCCCGCATATTGGCCCTTGGCTGCTGGCTTCCCTGGCGGAAGGCCCTTTGCCGGTGCATCCAGGCCCGGGGGCTCTGGCCGTAGGGCTCCCGGGTATAGCTAAGGACCGTGAAGCCCCGGTCCCTTAGCTCCATAGATAGCTGGTCCGTGACCAGGGGGGAACCATAGGCCGGAGGAAGGAGGAGGAGGAGGGGCCGCCGGGAGGGCCGGGGATCATCCTCATCGGTATAGAGCCGCAGGTGGTAGTCCCTGCCGGCTTCCAGGCGCAGGGTATGAACCCCCTGGCTCGAGAGGCTGCCCTCCAGGGCGGGCCTAAAATGAAGGGCGGTCCAACTGCAAAAGATCAAAATCACCAGGGGCAGGATGAGGAAGACCAGCCCCCTATAGTAGGGCATCTTCTCATCCCCCCGCCGGTACTTGCGGAAGGAGATCCCCGCCAGGACCCCCGAATAGAGGAGGAGGGGAAGCACCTCGGGTCTAAAACCATAGGCGGGGATGAGGATGAGGGCGATAAGAAGGCTGACTAGGGGAAACCAGGCCAGGCCCTCTATGGGGCGCAGCTGCTTTAGATGGGGCCTAAGGATATGGAGGAGCAGAAAGAGGATGATCAGGGAAAGGGGAACCCATATGTCCTGCATGACCAATCAAGTATATACTGGAATATAATAGAAGAAAAAGACCTGGCTTGGAGGAAGGTATGGCAAAGATCCTGGGTTTTATCGGTTTAGGAGTCATGGGGCGCCCCATGGCCCGGCATCTGGCGGAGAAACTTCCTCCAGCTATCGATGAACTATTGGTCTACGACATAGATCCCGGGAAGGCCCAGGCCCTTAGGGAGGACCTAAGCCCCGCCGCCGCTCCCAGGGTCCGCCTGACAAGCTTAGAAGAAATTGGAACCCAGGGGGATATCATTTTTCTGTCCCTCCCCGGTTCAAAGGTGGTAAGAGATATAGTCCTGGGCGGGAGCTCCGAGGGAGGGGCCCCGGCTCCAGAAGAGAGAGCCCTGGGGAAGCTCCTTAAACCGGGGAGCATCATCGCCGACACCTCCACCACCGAAGTTCAGACCGTCAAGGACATTTCCCAGGCAGCTCAGAGGGAAGGGTTTTACTTTCTCGATACCCCCATTTCGGGGGGCGAAAAGGCAGCCCAGGAAGGGAGGCTTTCTTTTATGGCCGGCGGGGATGAAGGGGCCTTCGAGAAGCTTAAGCCCTACTGCCTGACCATGGGGGCCTCGGCGGTCTACCTGGGGGAATCCGGGGCAGGGCAATCTGCCAAGGCGGTAAACCAGATGATCGTGGGGGCCGCCTTTGCGGCCATCGCCGAATCCTTTAGCCTGGGGGTAAGGAGCGGCCTGGATCCCAAGACCCTTTACCAGGCCATTAAGGGGGGCTGGGCCGGTTCGGCGGTCCTGGATGTGGCGGCCCAGGACATGTTCAGCCGGGCCTTTGCCCCCGGAGGGACCGTGGACATCCACTGGAAGGATCTGGGCTATGCCCTCACCCTGGCCAGGGATACCGACAGCCCCGTGCCCCTGACCGCCCTGGTCCACGAAATTTTCAAGGCCGCCAGGGCCAAGGGGGAGGGGCAAAAATCCCAGAGTGCGGTGGTCCGGCTCTGGGAGGATCTACTGGGGATAGAGGTAACATAAACCATGGCAGGAAGCAGAATTGAAGAAGCCTATGTACTGGGCCTGGACTTTGGCACCGACAGCTGCCGGGCCCTGATTGTTTCCGCCCATGATGGGAGCGAAGCAGCCTCCTCCTCGGCCCCCTATAAAAGGTGGGCCCGGGGCCTCTACTCAGATCCAGGGGAGAACCGGTTCCGCCAGCATCCCCTCGATCACCTGGAGGCCATGGAAGAGGCGGTCCATGGGGCGGTCATCCAGGCGGGGCGGGAGATAGGGGCCGCAATCCGGGCCATTGGCATAGATACCACCGGATCTAGCCCCACGGCGGTAGATGCCTCGGGGACTCCCCTGGCCCTGCGGGAAGACTTAGCCGAAAACCCCAGCGCCATGTTCGTTCTCTGGAAGGATCATACCAGCCTGGAAGAGGCGGAGCTGATAAACCGGGTAAACCAGAACAGCATCGCCAGGGGAGGGCCCGACTACCTCCGCCTTAACGGGGGCCTCTACTCCTCCGAGTGGTACTGGTCCAAGGTGCTCCACATCCTCAGAAAGGATCCTCAGGTAGCCGCCTCGGCAGCTTCCTTTGTGGAACACTGCGATTGGATCTCGGGCCTCCTGACAGGAACCGGCGATTTAAATACCATGAAGCGGAACCGCTGCTCCATGTCCCTCCGGGCCCTCTGGCACAAGGACTTTGGCGGCTATCCCCCCCGCAGTTTTTTTGAAGAGATAGATCCCCGGCTGCTCCCCATCTTGGACAGCCTGGGGAATCAGTGCTTCCCCGCCGATACTCAAGCAGGCTTCCTCTGTGATGAATGGGCCCAGCGCTTCGGCCTGCCCTCTTTTGGCCCAGCCAAAATCCCCGTCAGCCTAGGGGCCCTGGATGCCCACATAGGGGGGATAGGGGGAGGAGTCGCCCCGGGCCGCATGGTCCTGGTGGCGGGAACCTCGGCCTGTCATATCCTGGTGGGCGAGGCCCAGTCCGCTGAGGCCCTGGCGGGGATCTGCGGCCAGGAAGAGGGATCGGTCATCCCGGGCCTCATGGGCTACGAAGCAGGCCAGAGTGCCTTCGGTGATCTCCTCGCCTGGTACAGGGATCTCCTCCTCTGGCCCCTGAAAGATCCCGCCTTAAAGGGAATAGCAGCCTCCCTGCCGGATCGTTTACTGCCCGAACTCGAAGGGGCCGCATCTATGCTGGGGCCCTGCGCCGGGGGCCTCCTTTCCCTGGACTGGCACAACGGGCGCCGGACCCCCGATGTAAACCCCCGCCTTAAGGGAGCCTTCTTCGGCCTTAACCTTGGAAGCGATGCCCCCAGACTCTACCGCTCCCTGGTGGAGGCCCTGGCCTTCGGGAGCCGGGCCATCCTGGAGCGCTTTAGGGAAGGGGGCATCGCAGTGAATGAGATCTCCGCCGTCGGAGGGGTGGCCTGTAAATCCCCCCTGGTGATGCAGATCCTCTCGGACACCCTCAACATGCCCATCCACGTCTTGGCTAGCCAGGAAGCGGTGGCCCTGGGTTCCGCCATGTGCGCCGCCGCTGCCGCCGGGCTCTACAGCCACATCCCCGCTGCCCAGGCCGCCATGGCTTCCCCAGTAGAGAAGACCTACCTGCCCAGGACACATGAAGTTGCTGCCTATGAGGTGCTATATCAAAGCTACCAGGTGGCAGGGAAGTATGTAGAAGGATAGGTAGGATTAATTACCTCGCCTGCTATTTCTAAACCAAGACCTCACTACCCCTTCACCGCTGGACAAAAACATGCCCCCCGCGGCTCAAACGGCTCTGACTACTCAATCGTGTAACCTTAGGGGATAAACCTTGCCCTATTGATTGAGCAGTCAGACCGAAATCGCCGCAGGGAGCATTTTTTGCTCCAGCTGAGCAAGCAAAGTGCGGTTGGATTGAGAAGAGCCTATCGTTATCCAACCTCCAAGCAAGGTCGGTGGGGAAGAGTGATGAAACATGCAGACTAAGGTGCTAGATCTAATTTTTTCGATGAAAAATATGTGAGAAAAAAACATGCCATTTTGCATGTTTTCTGTTTTGAAAAACATGCAAAGTGTCCTGTTTTGTTTTCACCCCTTTTTACTCGCTTTAACAATTAATCTGGCACCTTTGACGACAACCTTCATTATTTTTCTTCCCCCATCACATGTGTAGGATTGATAATGATAGGCTCTTCTTAGTCTAACCACGCATAGCTATCTGTGCTGGAGCAGGAACTTCGTCCCGGGCGAGCATTTTGTAAGCTCGCCTGGGATGAAGGTTCCTGTCCAGCGAACGCTTAGTATGCTGGGTTGGTTTTGATGAAGGGGACATATTCTATCCTGCTTTCTAACCATTGCAACCCTCATGCCTATTTTCTATACTAGGACCATGACAGTACCACAGTACCCGGAGTTTGCACCCCTCAGCCTGGAGCACAAAAGCGAGATGCATCCCAAGCTCTCCCTTACCCCCGACGGGGTTTCGGAGTTCACCTTTCCCTGTCTCTTTCTTTTTAGGCAGCGTTACCAGTACCGGGTATCCAACCTGGAGGGTAAGACCTTTATCATCAGCGGCACCCAGCCGCCCCCGGAGCATGAGGAGGGGGCCGATTCCAGGGAGGGGAAAAAGTTTTTCATGACCCCCTGTGCGGCTCCGGGCCGGGGGGTTATTCAGGAACTCTTCAAGACCCATGATTACTGGAAGAATATTTCCGATTCGGTCCTTATTCCCAATAGGGAAAAATTTGAGGAATGCGGCATTGAGTTCACCGAGGATCGGGACAACTTCGACTACCTCTACCTTAGGACAGACCTGGCGGAACTGCCGGGGAAAAAATACCACAAGAAACGCAACCTGGTGGCCCAGTTTTTAAAAACCTATAGCTACGAAAAGAAACCCATCACCCTGGAATTGGTACCCCATGCCATGAAGGTTCTGGAAACCTGGAGGGCCGATAAGGGGACCGACGGGGACTACTGGGCCTGCAAGGAGGCCCTGGACCGCTTTGGGGATCTAAACATGAAGGGGATCCTCATCTACGTGGAGGGGAAACCGGTGGGCTGGTGCCTGGGGGAACCCATAGCCCGGGGGCGGATCTTTACGGTCCACATAGAAAAGGGCCTGGAAAGTTATAAGGGAATCTACCAGTTCCTTAATCAGGCCTTTGCGGCCACCCTTCCGGAGTACTTTACCCATATTAACCGTGAACAGGATTTAGGAGATGAGGGGATGCGCCAGGCCAAGATGACCTATAGGCCCTCGGGGTTTGTGCGGAAGTACAAAGGTCAGTTGAAGGGATAAGCAGGGGCAGGGGGATCACGCCATGATGGGTCTAGAGAATATGTTCGTGTACTTACCGGGGATCCTCATCGGCCTTACGGTCCACGAGTATTGCCATGCCCTGGCGGCGGCAAAGCTGGGGGACTACACGGCCCAGCAGATGGGACGGCTTACCCTAAACCCCCTGCGGCACATAGACCTGGTGGGGCTCATCTTTCTCGTCGTGGCCGGTTTCGGCTGGGCCAAGCCGGTTCGTTTTGACCCCTCCAATCTGAAGAACCCTCGGCGGGACAAGGCCATCATCGCCGCCGCAGGCCCCCTCTCGAACTTTCTCATGGCCCTGGTGATTGTGTTTCTTATTCGGACCTGCCTGCTCCTCATAGGACCCCGGCTGGGTCCCCAAAGTATGGAAGCCTTTTTTGGTTTTATCCATGTCATGAGTTTTGCCGCCATTATTAACCTGGGGCTCTTCGTGTTTAACCTCATCCCCATTCCTCCCCTGGACGGGAGCCACATAGTCTTTTCCAGCCTGAACCTGGACCCCCAGACTGAACGGCGTATCATGTCCATAGGAGCACCCCTCCTCTTGGTCATCATCCTCAGTCAGAGATTCACAGGAATAGACATCCTCCCCATAGGGAGGATCACATACGCCATATTTGGGTTTCTAATGAACTCAATATTTTGATGTAGGTTTAATTACAGCATCTCCTCCTCAAAACTAAACCCAAGACCTCCCCAGTACACTAAGCTCGCGCTGGACAGGAACTTAAAACCCAAGACCTCACTACCCCTTCACCGCTGGACAAAAACATGCCCCCCGCGGCTCAAGCGGCCTGCATCCCATGCTCATTAGATAATATATATAAATTTCTTCAGCAGCCGAAATCGCCGCAGGGAGCATTTTTTGCTCCAGCTGAGCAAGCGATGAGCGGTTGGATTGAGAAGAGCCTATCATAATCCAACCCTACAAGTGAGATGGGTGGGGAAGAGTGAGGAAACATGTAGACAAGGTGTATGATTAATTTTGTTGGTGAAAAAAGGGCATTTTATAAACATGCCATTTTGCATGTTTTATTTTTTCAGAAACATGCAAAGTGTCCTGTTTTTATTTTGCTACTTTTTGGCGGTAATCCCAGGATATCTGACACCCATGTCGATGAATATATTTTTTAACAGACATCTAGGTTTGATCTCGCCACATAGGTAAACAAACACAAGAGGGGTGGGAGTTGCTTGGGGCTAGGAATATCTGGGAATTCTCCGCCGGAGGAGACCGCGGGTAAAGCAGAATGGGATAATGAAATAAGCTCCGGTACCCAGTATGTGCGAGGAAAGCTGAACGCAATGATAGAATACGAGAAACTGGGTGCCGGGGGCTCCGTAGGCGGGTTCATCTCAATTCCTAGACCTGAGCGGCACCCACCCCTCCGGCGGGTGTACATGGTGGTGGCGAGATCAAACCTACCTATTCTTCCGACACTACCCTATTTTTCCCTGCTTGCTTGGCTTCATACATCTTGGTATCCCCTCGGTGGACCAGGTCCAGGAGGGTTTCACCTTGCCGGTATTGGACCACCCCTATGCTGATGGTCACCACCCCGGCCTTCTCGTGGGCCACCGCTTCTACGGCGGCCCGCAGACGCTCGGCCAGTTCGGTGGCCTTGGCTATGCCTATGTTGCTAAAGAGGATGACAAACTCTTCTCCCCCCCAGCGGGCAAAGGTGTCTTCGTCCCTGATGTTGGCGGTGACAGTCTGGGTGATCTGAATCAGTACCTCGTCCCCCAGGCTGTGGCCGTAACGGTCGTTTACACTTTTAAAGTTGTCTATATCAAAGAAGAGGAGGCAGAAGGGTTCGTGGCGTTTGTTTTTTATCCAGAGTCCAAGGACATGTTCAAAGCGGCCCCGGTTGGCTACTCCGGTGAGTTTGTCGGTGATGGAATTTATCTCCAGGAGCTTTTCCGCCTCGAAGCGTTCCCGCCGGGATTTTTCATGGCTGTAGGTAAAGATGGCACAGGCTATGAGGGTGACCCCCAGGTATATGCCCCGTTCATGCAGGGGGGGGCTTAGGGCAGGGTCCTGGAAGGCGGCACAGTAGGCCAGGTAGGCTCCCAGGATACAGAGGGAAAGGATAAAGCTGTTTTTTAGATGATTGGGAATCAGGTAGGCACTGATAAGAAAGAGGGCAACCGTCATGAACTGGAGAAAGACCTGGCTTGCCTCCAGGAGCTGGAGGTTTAAGAGGTAGAGGGAAAAAATTATCAGCTGGGTTAGAAAGATTACGATGAGGGTGATGTTATAAGGGCCTATCCTCTTGGAGAGGAAAAAGAAGGCCAGGGTAATCCCCAGGACCAGGCTCCGTATGGCCAGAGAGAAGGCTGCCGCCCGGCCTCCTCCGTAGTAGAAAAAATCGGAAAACACAAAGGCCATAAAAATGATGCCCATGATGAGGATCAGGGCTCGGGCTGTACCGAGGCTCCGTTCCTTTTCCTGGGCCAGGAATTCCCGCTCTGTATCCCGGTTAGAAAATTCGCAGAACCGGTTTACTGCGAAGATGGAAGGGTTTTCCGTCGGCATTTTAAGTATTCCAGCACATTTTCATAATAAAGTAAAGGATAGAAGCGGCCCTTATTATATGGTATGATCAGACATGTTTGACCGACTTACCGAAAAAATTTCCGATGCCTTTCGCTTTGTGGCAGGAAAATCTACCATCACCGAAAAAAATATTGATGATGCCGTAGAGGCCATCAAGATGGCCCTTCTGGAGGCGGATGTAAACCTTCGGGTGGTCCGCCGCTTTGTGAATTCTACCATAGAAGAAGCCAAGGGTGAAAAGGTCCTCCGTTCGGTGGACCCGGGCCAACAGTTTATAAAAATCGTCCATGACAAGATGGTTTCTTTCCTGGGAGACACTGGTCTGGGCCCCACGGGGCGTCCCAGCCAGGAGCTGCAGCTTAAGGGGCCCGATACCATCTCGATCATCCTCATGCTGGGTCTCCAGGGGGCGGGGAAAACCACCGCCTCGGCGAAACTGGCCCTGCGACTCAAGAAGGAGGGCCGAAAACCCCTGCTCCTGGCCTGCGATCTGGTCCGGCCTGCGGCGGTGGAACAGCTGTCTATCTTGGGGGACCAGGTGGGGGTTCCGGTCTATAAAGAGGAGGGAGCCAAGGACCCGGTGAAGGTCTTTCGGGGGGGGCTCGATTGGGGGAAGAGGAATCTGATTGACACCCTGATCATCGATACCACCGGGCGTCTGGAAATCGACCAGGATATGATGGCCGAGCTGGGGCGCCTCAAAGAGGCGGCCAGCCCCGATGAGCTCCTTTTAGTGGCCGATGCCATGACCGGCCAGTCCGCCGTAGATATCGCCAAGGCCTTCGATGAACAGATAGGCCTTACGGGGGTGGTTCTTACCAAGTTTGACAGTGACACCCGGGGCGGGGCGGCCCTCTCCCTAAAGACCATTACGGGAAAACCCCTCAAGTTTGTGGGGACCGGCGAAAAGCCCGAAGACTTTGAACCCTTCCACCCCGACCGGGCGGCGGGGCGCATCCTTGGAATGGGTGATGTGGTAAGCCTGGTAGAGAAGGCCCAGGAGGTCATCGACGAAAAGGAGGCCCTGGAACTTCAGAAAAAAATGGAGAAGGAAACCCTGACCCTGGAGGACTGGCTTGATCAGCTTAGGGCGGTAAAGAAGATGGGTTCCCTCAAGTCCATGTTGGCCATGATCCCCGGGATGTCGGGGATTAACGAAGAAGACCTCAATACGGCGGAACTTAAATACCATGAAGCTATCCTCTCTTCCATGACCCGGAAGGAAAGGGCCAACCACCTTATCATAGGCCCCTCCCGGCGGGCCCGGATTGCCCGGGGCTCGGGAACCTCCGTAGCCGAGGTGGCCCGTCTCTTAAAAAAGTTTGAAAAGATGCGGGGGATGATGAAGAAGATGGCCAAGATGGGCAAGGGTGGGGCCATGCCTAATCTGGCGAATTTTTCTCCTAGGGTGTCTTGAAGTTGCTCTGAAGATAGCTTACGAAGGATTTTAACAGGGGATCGAATTTGTCCTTCACCGGCAGGACGGCAAAGATGTCCATCCGCTCCCTTTCAAACCAGGCGTAGATCCGTTCCCTTATTTCCAGGTCCGTGCTTTGGGAATGGGCAATCCTTACCAGGAGGGTCATCTCATCCCGGGAGAACATGACACTGCGGTTTTGGTAGTAGAGATAGTAGCTGCTCCCGCTGGCGGTTCCCTGGATCTCCAGGATGTCGCCCTTCTTTTTTTGGGGACCTACCGGCTCTTTTTTTCCGGATCTTTTGGCCACCGTCTCGCTCCTCCGGGCTGCTGCATTGGCCTCCTGGGCGGCCCGGTTTAGCTCCACCACCTGCATGTTGTACAAGTGCACCCGGGCCTGCTCGATTAAAAAGGCCAGCCCCTCTGAGTCAAGCTTGGGGATGAGGCTTCGCAGTTCCTTGGCGAGGGAGTCTTCCAGGGGGTCGCTTTTCTTTTTGGCCATCTAAGGTACTCCTCTTACATAGAAAAAATTACGGGCTCAAGTTTTCGATCAACTCTATTATACTGCTCCCCGAAGCTTTTTCCATCTGCTTTACCAGGGCTCCCAGGTCCCGGGGGAGGGGAGCTCTAAGGTGGAGCCCCTCCAGGGCGGAATCGCCGGGGACATAGACCCCAGGGGGGGTATATCCGGGGATGAAGAGATCCATGGCATGGAGGCCCAGACGGGAGATAAGGGGCCTTTCTTCGGCGGGGTCCCCCTGCCAGTTCCTTTTAAATGAAGAGAGCTTCACCGGCTTTGAGGACCTGCCATAGAGATCGTCGCAGATCACCGGATGTCCCAGGGCGGCCAGGTGGACCCTTATTTGGTGGGTCCTTCCGGTGTGGGGCCGGGCTTCTATGATGCTGTAGTTTCCGGCGGAACCCAAAAGGCGAAAGGCCGTGAGAGAGGCCTTCCCCCTAAACTTGTCGATTATCGTGAGGTGCTGCTTGTTGCCGTTGGGGACCAGGGGGAGGTCGCAGGAAGTTTCCTTCCAGGAGGGCCGGCCCTGGACGGCAGCTATATACCGCTTGTGGATCAGCCTCTCCTCAAACATCAGGGAGAAGATCTTGTGGGTGCCGCTGTCCTTGGCAAAAAGGATGAGTCCTGACGTATCTTTGTCGATCCGGTGGACCATGTAGAGCTTCGGGACCCCCAAGGCTGCCTCTGCCAGCTGGTCAAGCCTTTCCTTGGAATCGTCCCAGCGGTCGGCCCTAACGGCGATGTGGGCACTTTTATTGAGGGCTGCCAGGGAATCATCCTGATAGACAATGGTGAAAAAAGCTTTTCCGCCTGGCTGTTTCATGGCTTGGCGGGGTTAATCCTCAGGGCCTGCATTTGAGCCCGGACGCAGAGTTCTGCTGCCTTAAAACAGTGCTCCTGGGTCATGGCGTTTTCTGTTCGATTGATGCAGTCCAGGATGAGCTGCCCAAAGAAGGGGAACCCTACCTTTCCGGTAAGGTTAAAATAGGTCTCCCCCTTTTTGTTGGCCAGGTAAAGGTGGTTGCCCCCGGAATTTTTAATACCCAGATTGAGGTACTTGCGTTGTTCGATAAAACCTTCGGTCCCCAGAATGATGGTCCGGCCATCTCCCCAGTTCTGAAGGCCCCTGGGGGTAAACCAGTCTACCCTAAAGTATTGGGTGACCCCATTGTCTCCCACCAGGGTGGCATCTCCAAAGTCTTCCAGCTCCGGGTACTGGGGGTGATTGTAATTGGCCACCTTGCTGTGCAGTACCTTGGCGTCCTTGCAGCCCCCGTAAAAAAGGAACTGCTCCACTTGATGGCTCCCTATGTCACAGAGTATGCCGCCGTACTGTTCCTTCTTATAGAACCAATCGGGCCTCGACTTGGGATCCCCCAGCCGGTGGGGTCCCGTTCCGAGGACCTGGATTACAGAACCAATGGCCCCCTGTTCGATGAGGTAGCCCGCAAAGATGGCGCTTTCTACGTGGAGCCTCTCGCTAAAGTAGCACATGTACTTCTTTTTGGTCTTCTTCGCCATGGCCTTGGCCTGATTGAGCTGGGCTATGCTTACCAGGGGAGTCTTGTCGGTGAAGTAATCCTTTCCTGCAGCCATGACCCTGAGGCCCAGGGCACAACGGTCCGAGGGGATGGCTGCGGCGGCCACGAGCTTTACTTCCGGGTCAGAGAGGACTTCCTCTTCGGTCCGGGCAATTTTTACCTGGGGGAACTGTTTGGCAAAGGCCCTGGATTTTTTCGGGTCCGGATCGTAAACCCATTTTAAGTCTGCCCCTGCTTCTATGAGGCCATTACTCTGCCCGTTGATATGTCCATGGTCCAAGCTTATGGCCGCAAAGGCGAACTCACCCTTTTTTACCACTGGCTTGGGCTTCCCCTTGGGAGCGTAGTTCATCCCCTCAGACATCTTCGCCATGGTAACCTCCGGGTTGATAGACTTCTATAACTTACATGATTGTATATTAGCATGGTGTGGAGTTTTTGTAAAAAACTCCCAAGCTCAAAATTCGAAGAATTTTGAGCTTGGAGAAAGAGGGATTTGCCTTCCAGCCCTCGACATCCTGTCTCGGGCTTCCAGGCCGCCTCCACCGCTAAACCGCCGTCCATGGCGGTTTACCCTTCCAGCGCTTTCGCGCTTCCAGGGCCGCGGTTCCGTTTCAAATCCCTCTCTCTCGTAGGGATTGCAAAGTTTTAGTTTAAAGACATTTTGCGATATCTTAAACTAAATACGGAGAGAGAGGGATTTGCCTTCCAGCCCTCGACATCCTGTCTCGGGCTTGCAGGCCGCCTCCGTGCCTTTCGGTGCATCCATGCACCTCAACCCATCGAAGGCTTGCGCCTTCTCCGGGCACGGCACTCTGGTTCAAATCCCTGGTTGCTTGCTCTTACTGTCCACTCTACTTGTACTTAGATATATTTCCTATACAGGAAATTTTTCGGAGAGAGAGGGATTTGAACCCTCGGTACCCTTTCGGGTACATACGACTTCCAATCGTACACCTTCGGCCGCTCGGTCATCTCTCCAATATCGCGTTATCAATGATCAGTGGAGTTTTGCTTCGCAAAACTCCTTAGCTCAAAATCGAAGATTTTGAGCTCGGAGCAGGGGGGATTCGCCTTCCAGCCCTCGACATCCTGTCTCGGGCTTCCAGGCCGCCTCCATCCCCTGCCGCCGCCATCCATGGCGGCTTTTCCTCGCATACGCTCGGCGGGGATTCCGTTTCGAATCCCCCCTTTTCATATGTAAATGATCAGTGGAGTTTTGCTTCGCAAAACTCCTTAGCTCAAAATCGAAGATTTTGAGCCCGGAGCAGGGGGGATTCGAACCCCCGGTACCTTGCGGTACAATGGTTTTCGAGACCACCTCCTTCGACCACTCGGACACCGCTCCATTAACAAGGCTTTATTATACCCAGGGGGAAGAAAATGTAAAGCATGGCCTGGGGGCTCCTAGGGGAACCTTTTTTGTCCATGGGGAGGGCAGGAAATTCCTTAAAATTTGGAAAATGACCCAGTTTAACCGTTTTCTAACAATTCCTTCATACTTCCTTAACATATAAAGGACAATCTTCTCATAATTATTACGATGAAGGAGTGTTTTATGAAACGAATTGCCATATGTTTGATGATTCTGGGCATTGCGGGCCTCGCCTTTGGGTTTGGAAATCGCGAGAGTCAGGGCGGCGAAGCGGTTACCATTTCGGTGGGCGGCTCAACTTCGGTAACCCCCCTGATGGAACTTTTCCAGGCCGAATATTCCCGGCTTCACCCGAATGTGAACATTACCATTAGCGGTACTGGATCGGGGGACGGGATCACCGGTTCTGCCAGCGGCATGTACGATATTGGCATGTCCAGCCGGGAGTTAAGGCCCGCCGAAATTGGGACTGGTCTTGAGCCCATAGTGGTGGCTATTGATGGGATTGCCCTCATTATTAATAGTTCCAACCCCATGGCCAATTTAAGCATGGATCAGGTTCGGAGCATCTATACCGGGTCCATCACCCGTTGGGAACAGCTTGGGGCAGCGGCCAACGGTAAGACCGGTGGGATCGCGGTTATTTCCCGGGAACCCGGTTCGGGTACCAGGGGCGCCTTCCAGGAGATCCTCAACTTTACCGATGCCAACCTGGTAGGGAATGCGGTTATTCTGGACGGAACCGGAGCCATCAGGTCTGCTGTTTCTCAGAACCCCGATGCCATAGGATATATCTCTTCGGGATCAGTGGATGCTTCAGTTAAGACCCTGAACATTGACGGTGCGGCTCCTACGGAAGCCAATCTGGTAAGCGGCTCCTATGCCATCGCCAGGCCCTTCATTCTTATCATCCGCCGGGGCGTGACCCCCAGTCCTGCCACCAGGGCCTTCCTGGACTGGACCCTTGGTCCCCAGGGACAAGCGATTGTAGGACGGAGCTGGGTTAGGGTAAACTAAAAGAAAGTGCTAGTCTCCCGGCGAATTACTGACAACATCTTTTCATGGCTCTTCAGGGTCTTCTCCTTCACAGGAGCAGCTGCCCTGGGAGCTATTGTTGTTTTTATCTTTGTCCAGGGGGTGGAACCTTTTATGTTTCCTACCGCCAGGACTCTGCGTATTGTAGTAGAACGGATCGATCCCATCTGGGTAAACGGTGTCATCTACGAGAACCAGCATGAATTTATCGAACTGCCCTGGGATACCAGGAATGTGGATATACGATTTACCAACCGGGGTGAAGAAAGATCCTTTTCGTTCAGCCTTTCACCGGGCAGGAATTACCAGACCACCCTTCTGCTTCCCCTTGATGCAGGGGCCGATGCCACATTAAGCGAACCGGATGCCTACACCTACTCACTCAGTTTCCCCGGCGCCCTGGCGGGCCTCAACCAGCGGATTCATATCATCCTGCCCGAGCCTCCCTACAATGTCTTTGCTTTTCTGAGCGGCCGGGCCTGGCTTCCTACGGATGCCAAGGTGTATGGCATCCTGCCCATGATTCTGGGGAGTCTCTTTGTCTGTCTGGGGGCTCTCTTAAATGGGGTTCCCATAGCTATCCTTTGCGCCCTTTTCATGTCCGAGTTTATGCCCCAAAAAGTGGCCAGCATATTCCGGGGCAGCGTGGAACTGTTGGCGGGGATCCCCTCGGTGGTGTATGGATTTTTCGGCCTCATGGTGATAGTTCCTTTTATTAAGGATGTCTTTGGGATCCCCTCGGGGAGCAGCCTCCTGGCGGCGGTTTTAGTCTTATCGGTGATGATCCTCCCCACGATTATCGTGGTTTCGGAGAAGTGCCTAAAGGCGGTGCCCCGGTCCCGCAGGGAGGCTTCTTTAGCAGTGGGGGCCAGCAAGATGCAGACCGCATTTTTTGTGGTCCTGCCCCATGCCAAGAGCGGGGTCTTTGCGGCCATCATCCTGGGGTTTTCCCGGGCCGTGGGCGAAACCATGGCGGTGATCCTGGTGGCGGGAAATTCCCCCCAGATGATTACCGGCCTCCTCCAGAGTGTAAGGACCCTTACGGCTACCATCGCCCTGGAAATGGGCTATGCGGCAGAAAGGCATGCGGGGATGCTCTTTTCGGTGGGGGCGGTGCTCTTGATCATGGTGTTTATATTGAACAGTGTAGTTCTGGTCCTGCGCCGCCGGGGAGGGGAAGAAGATGAGTAAGCAGATTCCTGCATCGGCATCTCAAATTAGAAAAAAAAGAAAAGTTAAGGACGGCATGCTCTACGGCCTCATGGTGGCCGCTTCCCTTATGGTGGGACTCTCCCTTTTGGGCATCGTGGTGTATATCCTTTTTCAATCGGCGGGGAAGCTGACCATCGCCACCGTCTTTGGTTCGGGGACCGAGAGTTTTCTTCCCATGATCCTTGCCACTACCATGACGGTGGTGGTCTCCCTCTTTCTGGCCCTGCCGGTGGGAATAATGACCGCCATATACTTAAATGAATATGCCCGAAAGTCGGCCCAGAGCCGGTTCATCCGCCTGGCCATCGATACCCTGGCAGGGATTCCTTCCATAGTATACGGTCTTTTTGGTCTCCTGCTCTTTGTCCGCATCTTTGGTTTTGGTCAGTCCATTATTGCTGGCGGGCTTACCTTAAGTATCATGATCCTGCCGGTCATTATTCGAACCACCGAAGAAGCTTTAAAAACAGTACCCCTTTCCTTTAGGGAAGGTTCCCTTTCTTTGGGGGCTACCAAGTTCCAAACCATACGCCATGCGGTCCTTCCGCCGGCCCTGCCGGGGATCCTTACCGCAGCCATCCTTGCCACCGGCCGGGTAGTTGGTGAATCTGCTCCGGTCCTCTTAACAGTGGGGATAGCCCGGCATCTGCCCCGGTCTATTTTTGAACCCGGCCGGACCCTGACGATTCATCTCTATTATTTAACCAAAGAAGCAATTAACCCTGATGACTTCGCCCTGGCCTTTACCGCCGCGGCGGTCTTGATTATTCTTATCCTCATTATAAATACGGCGGTAAAACTTATAGGTATGAGTTTTGGCTTTACCGGGGAGAACATAGACTGATGGATTACCAAGAAACACCCCTGGAGCAGAAGCCCCCGGAGTTAAAGCAAAAGGTACTGGTTAAGGACCTGGATCTTTTTTACGCAGATTTTCAGGCCCTTAAAAATATTTACTTTGATCTAAACACCAACGAAGCGGTGGCCCTGATTGGCCCCTCGGGCTGCGGGAAGTCTACCTTTATTCGGGTCCTAAACCGAATGAACGATTTAATTCCTACTTGCCGGATCACCGGCGAAGTTCTTCTGGACGGGGAAGATATTTACGGCGCCATAGATGTGAGTGAGCTACGCACCCGGGTGGGGATGGTGTTTCAGAAGCCCAATCCCTTCAACATGAGTGTCTTTGATAATGTGGCCTACGGCAGGCGCATGCAGGGGATGAAGGACAAAAAAAAGCTTTCAGAGCTGGTGGAGCAATCCCTTATCAAAGCTGCCCTGTGGGACGAAGTGAAAGACCGGTTAAAAAAATCCGCCCAGAGCTTATCGGGGGGGCAGCAGCAGAGGCTCTGCATAGCCCGGAGTATCGCCATGTCTCCGGAGATCATCCTCATGGATGAACCTACCAGTGCCCTGGACCCCATAGCCACGGGCAGAATAGAAGAACTTATCGTGGAATTAAAAGAAGATTACAGCATAGTCATCGTCACCCACTCCATGAACCAGGCGGCCCGGATTAGCGACCGTTGCGCCTTCTTCCTCTTGGGTGATTTAATAGAATACGAAGCTACTTCCAGGGTTTTTACCCAGCCTCGGGATAAGCGCACCGAAGATTATATTTCCGGCCGTTTTGGTTAAGGGGGAAACATGCAGATCCGTGGACCTTTACAGGATGAATTAAACAAAATCCGCCGGGAGCTTTCACTCATGGCTGCCAGGGTTGAAGAAGACCTGGGCAGAGCTCTGGCTATTTTGCGGGGCGCCGGTGATGCCGCTTTGGCAAAGGAAGTTAAGGCCAGCGGTAAAATCGTTGATGCCATGCAGATAAAGATCGAAGACATGGCTCTGGTGCTTATAGCTACCCAGCAGCCGGTGGCCAGGGACTTAAGGGAATTGCTGACGGTCTTTAAAATTTGTTCCAGCCTGGAGCGGATAGGCGATTATGGAATACATCTGGTTAAGGCGGCGGTAAAACTGGCCCGTAAGCCCCCCTTCCGATCCCTGGGCCGGATAGAGCGGATGGTAGAAATTGGCAAGGACATGCTCAAAGAGGCGATCTCCGCTTACCAGACCCTCTCTCCCGAAGCCGCCCGGAAGGCAGCTGGGATGGATGATGCCATAGATCAGGAACACAAGGCCCTTACCGAAGAACTCTTAAAACTCATGAAGAAAAACCCGGAGCTGGTAAAAGCTGCCGCCAGGCTCTTAAAACTTTCGGGTTATATGGAACGAATGGGAGATCATATCACCAATATATGCGAAGGGATTATCTTTATGGTCGAAGGCAGTCATGAAGGGTTAAACAATTGAGCGGTGAACGAATCATTGTAATCGAAGATGACCCGGAAATATTTGAAATGCTGACCTATGCCTTTTCCCAGGAGGGTTGGAGGCTCTACTCTGCCCTCAGCGGCGAAGAGGGTTTCGATCTCCTGGGTAAGGAAGGAGCGGACTGCATCATCCTGGATATAATGCTCCCGGGCATGGATGGGTTTAAGGTCCTTAAAAAAATTCGCCAGGACCCTGCCTTTAAGGATATCCCCCTTATCATGTGTACTGCCCGGGGAGAAGATGCAGATATCGTCACGGGCCTTGAACTGGGGGCCGATGATTATGTGGTAAAACCCTACAGCCCCCGGGTCCTGGCCGCCAGGGTCCGCTCAGCCCTGCGCCGGAAAGAATCTGCCCAGTCCAGGGATACCGCCATTATTCAGGCGGGGGATCTTTCTATTGATACGGAAAAACATACTGCCTTTCTGGCCGGGGCTCCCCTGGATCTTTATGCCACCGAATTTGCCATCCTGGCCCATTTTATGAGCCACCCGGAGATCGTTTTTTCCCGTCAAAAGCTCATTTCGGCCATTCGGGGGGATGATTACCCCGTGACCGATCGTTCGGTGGATGTGCAGATTATGGGACTAAGAAAAAAGCTGGGAGCCTCTGCGGATTTGATTGAAACGGTCCGCGGGGTAGGGTACCGCTTCCGATCTGATAAAAATGAACCGAGGAATCCATGAAAAGTATTTTTACAAAGAACCTGCTTTTTGTTTCTTCTGCGGTCCTGCTGGTGTCCATATATTTTACCCTGGGGGTTCTGCGTTTTGCCAATAACCAGTATACCCAGATTAATATATCAAACCTGGAAGATTCCGCCAGAACCCTGGCCCACTTTACCCCTCCCGATGTATTTAGGGACACTGGTATTGCCAGGGAATGGGCTGCCGGTTTAATTGAAACAGCTCCGGCCTATCATCGCATAACCTTAATTAATTCCAACGGCCGGGTTATTTTTGATACCGATATGGATGCGGCCCTCATGGAAAACCACCTGGACAGAACGGAGCTGCAGATCGCCATGAGGCAAGGCTACGGTTCTTCCCGGAGAGAGTCTCCTACCATGGGCCAGTATTACCTATACTCGGCGGTGCTCATCCGGGATTCAATAGGGGGCGTTGCAGGGGTTCTTCGTATTTCCCGGGAAGTTTCTGGGTTCTATTCACGCCTCCTTAGTTCTACCTTGCTGTTTTTAATCGGGGGCCTGGTCATTATTCTATCTGCCTGTTGGGGGATTTTTTATTTTTCCAGAAGCTTGTCCCGTTCTGTGGAAGCGAAACTGGATTCTGATTTACAGGAAAGAACCCAGGAACTAAAGCATAAAGCTGATGAGGCCTCGGCGGAGAGCCTCCATAGGGAAGCCATCTTAAATAACATGTTTGACGGGCTCATCACCCTGGATTCCCGCTTAAACATCATTCATACTAATCCCCGGTTTTGTACAATATTTGACTGCGAGTACGATAAAAGTGTTAGGGGGAAGCCGCTCCTGGAGTTTAGCCGGTCCCTGGAGCTGGAAGAAGCGGCCCAGCAGGTCCTAGGCACCGGGCAGGTGCATGAGTGTACCATTAGGCGCTATGCCTCCGGCAATGCCCAGCACCTCCATGTATATTCCGCCCCCCTGGATGAGGGAGTAATAATGGTGATAGGCGATATTAGCCGCCTGGTAAAGCTGGAACAAATCAGAAAAGATTTTGCGGCTAACGTAAGCCACGAGCTGCGGACCCCCATTCAGATTATTCAGGGCTTTGCAGAGAATATCCTCGATTCATCTCTGGATAATTCTGAGCAGATCCGTTACTTTACGGGGATCATCAAGAAAAATGCCAAAGCTATGGAAGATCTAACCGGAGATTTACTAACCCTGGTGAGTCTCGAAGATGAGAGCCAGCCCCGGCCTCCCATGGAAGTGCACGATCTATTACCCCTCATAGAAGAGGCAGTTCAAATGGTAGATGGGGCAGCTAAAAAGAAGGACATTTCAATTTCAGCTTCCTGCCCTTCTGATATTAGCTTAAAGCTCTACGATACCTTGTTTGTCCAGGCCCTGGTTAACCTGCTTGATAATGGCATCCGTTATTCCAACCCGGGGACAAAAATAAAAATAAAGGCCCTTCGCGAAGAAGAAAAGGTAATGATAGAAGTCAGTGACAAGGGAATAGGCATTAGTGCAGAACACCTGGACAGAATTTTTGAACGGTTCTACCGGGTAGATCCCTCCCGAAGGAAGGAAAAAGATACGGGAGATACCGCCGGGACCGGTTTGGGCCTTTCTATAGTCCGGCATATTGCCCTGCTTCACCAGGGCAGAGCCGAAGTAGAGAGCCATGTGGGCGAAGGTTCGGTCTTTAGGCTCCTGTTCCCGGCCTAGCGCGGGCTGCTCCGAAGACGAATATGGGCTTCCCGGAGCTGCTGCTCGCTCACTTCACCGGGGGCCTGCATTAAAAGATCCTGGGCATTGGAGTTCATGGGGAAGGCGATAATTTCCCTTAGGTTTTCTTCTTCGGCCAGGAGCATGACAATCCGGTCTATGCCCGGGGCCATTCCTGCATGGGGCGGGGTTCCGTAATGAAAGGCGTTGTAGAGGGCAGAGAAGCGCTTTTCTATATCATCCTGGGTGTACCCTGCAATTTCAAAGGCCTTAAGCATCACCTCGGGGATATGGTTTCGAACCGCTCCGGATGAAAGCTCATATCCGTTACAGACTATGTCATACTGGTGGGCCCGGATGTCCAGGGGGTCCTTCTCTTCCAGGGCCTTTAGGCCCCCCTGGGGCATGGAGAAGGGATTGTGGGTAAACTCTATCTGGCCGGTCTCCTCGTTCTTTCCGAACATGGGGTAGTCAACAATAAAGCAAAATTCAAACCTATCCTGGTCTATCAGGCTTAACTGCTTAGCCAGGGCGGTACGGATGAGGCCCGCCAGATTATCTACGAGCCGCGGTGAATCGGCGATAAAAAAGAGGGTGTCGTTTTCTTTAAGATCCAGATCCTGTCTAAGGGCCTCTTGTTTTTCCTCGGAAAGAAACTTGACGATGGGGCCCTTAAGGCTGCCCTTCCCCTGGCTGTCCCCTTCACCTCCTACCGAGATATACCCCAGGCCCTTCATGCCTATCTCTGTGGCGTAGGCCAACATACGATCGAAAAATGAACGGCTCTGGAGAGCAGCTCCGGGGACCTTGATGCCCCGGACAGGGATGCCCTTAAAGGGGGCAAAGTCTACATCGGTAAAGAACCCGCTTAGGTCTTCTATGATGAGGGGGTTCCTTAGATCGGGTTTGTCGGTGCCGTAGCGCAGCATGGCTTCTTCATAGGGGATGCGCCTGAAGGGGGCAGGGCTCATGGGTTTTTTGCTATAGGCCGCGAAGGTGCTGCTTAGAACATCCTCGGCTATGGTATACACATCCTCTTCTTCTGCAAAGGCCATTTCGAAGTCCAGTTGATAGAACTCGCCGGGGGTCCGGTCAGCCCGGGCATCTTCGTCCCTAAAACAGGGGGCAATCTGAAAGTACCGGTCAAAGCCCCCAACCATGAGGAGTTGCTTAAAGATCTGCGGAGCCTGGGGGAGGGCATAAAATTTCCCCGGATGCTTTCGGCTGGGGACCAGGTAATCCCGGGCCCCCTCGGGGGATGAGGAAGTAAGTATGGGAGTTTGAATTTCGATAAAGCCCAGGTCTTCCATTTTTTTTCGGATAAAGCTAATTACCTGGGATCTAAGGATGATCTTGTCCTTTACCTCGGGGTTTCTAAGATCCAAAAAGCGGTGGCGGAAGCGGACTTCTTCGCGGGTGTTCCTCGATTCGGAGATCTCAAAGGGCAGCAGTCTAAGGGTTTTACTCTGGCAAATTAACTCAGCAGCGTGGACCTCTACGGTGCCGGTAAGGAGCCTGGGGTTTATCGTTTCCTGGTCCCGTTTTTTTACTTCTCCGGTTACGGTAATTACGCTTTCTTTAGGGGCCTCTATACCCTGGTGCAGCACAATTTGGGTGATGCCGTATTGATCCCGGAGATCCAGAAAGGTCACTCCCCCGTGATCCCTAATGGCATCGATCCAACCTGATAACCGGACCTTGGTTCCTACATGGCTTTCTCTTAGTTCTCCGTTGGTATGTGTCCGGTACTGGTTCATGTTAGCTGCTCCTTTAGAATCTCTTGAACTTTTTCGGGGTTTCCCTTTCCTCCCAGTTTGCGCATCACCTGGCCCATTAGAAAACCAAAGACCTTTTCTTTTCCCTGGCGGTAATCTTCGGCCGAATCCTGGTTTTCTTCCAGCACCGCTTTTACTGCGGCCGTCAGGGCAGCATCATCGTCCACCATGCTGAGGCCCTTTTCGGCTATGTGGGTGTTGGGGTCCGCATCGTGAAGAAAAATAGCCTCTACGGTTTCCCTGTAGGCATTGCGGTTTATCTTTCCCCCCATGACAAGATCGATGAGGCTGAGGATCTTATCCGGATCCAGGTTTAGATCTTCCGGCAGGGTGTTGGTGTTGTTCATGAGCCGCATTATTTCACCGCATATTAGGTTAGCTGCTTCCAGGGTAGATGAGACATGCTTTTCAAAGGGGCCCTTTCGTATCCTGGTGGCCAGCTCTTCAAAGAGCTTTGATATGTTCCTATGGCTCGTTAGAATCTGGGCCTGGGTTTCGCTTATCATATAATCCTGCACATACCGGAGCCGTTTTGCCTCAGCCAGCTCGGGCAGGGTTTCTTTAATGGAATTGAGCCATGCATCATCGATGTGAATGGGCAGGAGGTCTGGATCAGGGAAGTAGCGGTAATCCTGTGCATTCTCTTTGTTCCGCATGGCGTAGGACAGGCCCCGTTCGTCATCCCAGCGGCGGGTTTCCTGCACAAGCTTGGCCCCATCCTCCAGGGCGGCTATCTGGCGCTCCTCTTCGTATTCTATGGCCCGCCCTATGGCTCTGAAGGAGTTAAGGTTCTTCATCTCTATCCGCACCCCAAGTTCTGCCCCCGGGGGCCGGATGGAAATGTTTACGTCTGCCCTGAAAGAGCCTTCCTGCATTTTACAGTCGCTAATTTCCAGGTACATGAGGATCTCCCGGAGCTTTTCGAGATAGGCGAGAGCTTCCGCGGCATTGCGAAAATCCGGTTCTGACACTATCTCTAAGAGGGGCACCCCCCCCCGGTTATAATCCATATAGGTTTCATTGGGGCCGTGGATGAGCTTCCCCGCATCCTCTTCCATGTGGATCTGCCGGATCCGGATGATCTTTTTCCCTCCCTCCGTTTCTATTTCGAGCTGCCCCCCCCTGCAGATGGGCATATGAAACTGGGACACCTGGTAGGCCTTGGGAAGATCAGGATAGAAGTAACTCTTCCGGTCAAATCTGTTTATTCTGGAGATCTCGCACTTAAGGGCCAGACCCAGGCGGAGGGCGTAATCTACCACCTGACGATTCATCCGGGGCAGGGTTCCAGGCATACCCGCACAGATAGGACAGACCTGGGTGTTGGGTTCCGCCCCATAGGCGGTAGAACAACTGCAGAAGATCTTGGATTTTGTTGCCAGTTCGGCATGTACTTCCAAACCTATAACGGTTTCCCATTTCATCCTTTCTTCTCCTCCGAACTGGCTGCTTCCGGCCCAGTCCAGTGATGCTTAGTCCGATTCTGGTAGACCTGAGCGGCCTGGATGATGAGATCCTCCGAGAAGGCCCTTCCTATGAACTGGAAACTATAATGCTGACCCCTTTGAGTACTTCCGCAGGGAAGCACCGCTGAAGGGAGTCCCGCCAGGTTGGCTGGAATATCGTAGACCTCACCTACGGGGCTCATGATGAGGTCGAAGTTTTCAAAGAGCCGGGCATAGGTCTGGATAATGAGGCTCCGGACCTTTAAGGCCTTTCGGTAATACCTATCGTAATTTTCTGATAGAAGGAGGAAACTGCCCAGGAGGATCTTCTTTTTGACCTCGTAGCCGAAACCCTCGCTTCTAGAGAGGCGGTATAGGTCCATGAGGGTTTCTGAACCGGCTCGGCCGGGGCCGTACTTAAGCCCGTCGAAGCGGGAAAGGTTGGTGGAACCTTCGGCGGCGGTGATGATGGTATGGGCAGCGATGACAAATTCGCTTAGGGGGAGATCACATTCACCGATTTTCGCCCCCGCCCTTTCCAGTTCTCTGGCAGCTCCAAAAATGAATGAGCCGGTCTCTTGATCTTTTAATTTATCAATGTAATTCCGGGGCAGCCCTATTCTTAGGTTCTCCAGGGTAACCGCCTGGTTTGATCTATAACCTAAGGGTTTCTCTTGAATACAGGTATCATCTTTGCCGTCCATGCCAGAAATAATTGACAAGAGGGCAGCAGTATCGTCGATGTTTCTTCCCATGGGGCCAATTTGATCAAGGGATGAGCCATAGGCTCCTAAGCCATGCCTTGAGACCAGCCCGTAACTGGGCTTAATTCCTGTCAGTCCCTGGGCTCCGCAGCTGCGGCGGATTTCACCCCCCGTATCGGAACCGAGCACCAGGGGAAAGATAGCCGCCGCCTGGGCTGCCGGATCCGGGAGGGCTTGAGGGGCAGAAGGAGAGCTGCCCATACCGAATTCTTTCATGTTGTAAGTGGCAGCTACAATGAGGCCCGCCGCTTCCAGCCTTTCAACCGCCGTGGCACTAAAGATGGGGGTATGACCCTTCAAGATCGCAGAGGCACAGGCGGCCTCTACTCCGGCCACGAATATATTATCCTGTATGGCCACCGGCAGACCTGCCAGGGGAGATAGAGCTTCTCCCCGGTTGATCCGTCCCTGGATCTCTTCAGCTTTTTGGAGGGCCCTCTCTTTTAAGACCCCCGTAAAAACTCCCTGGGAAGAGGTCGTATCGATGGCGGTCAGGGATGATTCTAGCAGTTCCTGGACCCCAAGTTTTTTTGCTGCCATGGCAGCGGACAGGTCTAGTCCTCTGGGTTTCATCATAGCTCCCCCTATTCTACAGTTTTGGGAGCAATGATAGCTTCATTGTTCTTGTGGGGGGCGTTAGATAAAATCAGGGCCCGGTCGTAGGATGGAAAAGCTTCATCCTGTCGGAACATGTTAACCCTATCCAGGGGGTTGTGGCATTCATCAAGGCCCTCTGTGGGGGCTCCTTCGATAATAGATAACATAGTGATTGCTTCCGGCAGTTCTTGGTGGATCCGCTTCCTCTCTTCAGCTTCCAGGTTAAGGCAGGATAGGTCCTCCAGGCGGCGCAGTAATTGGTCGTCAAGATTCATAGCCTATGATATCAGTTTATAGATTCTAAAGACAAGCCTAAGCCCTTATGTCAAAACCTCCGTAGCCCTGGGGGACCTGATCGGTTTTCCTGACCTCTTCTACCTGGGAGTAATCGGGACCCTGGCGGAGCCAGGTGAGGAAGCGGCTTAGATTCTCCTGGGAACCCTCGGCCCAGACTTCCACTTCCCCATAGGCATTGTTCCGTACCCAGCCCCTAAGCCGAAGGCGCCGGGCCTGGTTTTGCGCTGAGTGCCGGAAACCAACCCCTTGGACCCTCCCTGAGATCAGGGCAGAAAAAGCTTTCTCTTCCATATAAATAGTGTAGGGGTTCCGCCATGTTCCGGCAAGGAGGAAAGCCGCCCATGGGAACCTAGTTTTTTTCCTCCCCCTTGGATAGACTCTGACGGGGAGGATCAATTGAGTACAAAACGAAAGATAGGTATCCTTTTTGGGGGAAAATCGGCGGAGCACGAAGTGTCCCTCCAATCGGCAAAAAATGTTTGCGAGGCCATAAACCGGGATAAATATGAACCGGTCCTTATAGGAATAGATAAGTCGGGTCGCTGGCTCTTAAACGAGGAATCGCAATTCTTGTTACACGCCAATGATCCCCGGTTGATCAGCCTTAACCCTTCTAGTGATGCGGTGGCCCTCATCCCCCAGAGTGAGGGGGCCCTCTCTAATCTTTCCCGCCCCATGAGGAGCCTGGCGGTGGATGTGGTCTTTCCCATCCTCCACGGCCCCCTGGGCGAAGACGGCACGGTCCAGGGCCTCTTAAAGCTGGCGGACATTCCCTTTGTGGGAACCGGAGTACTGTCATCGGCGGTGGGCATGGACAAGGATGTGATGAAGCGTCTTTTACGGGATGCGGGGCTTCCCATAGGCAAGTTCCGTTCCCTAAAGGTGGGAGAAAAAGCTCCCTCCTATGGGGATCTGTGCCGCGAACTGGGGAGCCCGCTTTTTATTAAGCCCGCCAACATGGGATCTTCTGTGGGGGTGTATAAGGTTAGAAGCGAAGAAGAGTACCAGAAAGCCCTAGGCTCTGCTTTTTTATACGACACCAAGATATTGATCGAAGAGTGCATTAACGGAAGGGAGATTGAATGTTCGGTCCTGGGTTCAGATGAACCCCAAGCTTCTATACCTGGGGAGGTAAAACCTACCCACGATTTTTATTCCTACGATGCCAAGTACCTGGACGAAAATGGGGCCGAACTGATCATTCCTGCGGATCTGGATGGGGAAACGGTAAAACGAATTCAAGATCTGGCCATTAAGGTTTTTACAACCCTCTGTTGTGAGGGCCTGGGGCGGGTAGATTTTTTCTTGAAAGAAGACGGCACGATTTATGTAAACGAGATTAACACCATGCCCGGCTTTACCCGTATTTCCATGTACCCCAAATTGTGGGAAGCATCGGGGCTCTCTTATACCGATTTAATTGATAAACTGATCGAACTAGCTCTGGAACGCTACGAAAGGGAAAGAAGGTTAAAAACAAGTGTATAGGAGATTATATGAAATTTTTTACCCCTAATATACAGGAAGCTCTTGCCTGCGAAGAACAGGAGAGGAATGCCATTATCGAACGGGCTGATGCTTTCTTGAACATGGAGCCCACCCATATCACCGATAGCAGTTCCCCCCATAGTGCCGGGGGTCCCCACGATTATTTCTCCCAGGCTGATTATTCCTGGCCCAACCCCGATACCCCCGACGGCCTTCCCTATGTAAACCGGGACGGTGAATCCTTTCCGGGAGCTTTTTTTGATCACCGCATTGCCCTGCGGACCATGCGGTCCAGCGTCGCCAATTTGACGGCGGCTTATTTTTTGACGAAAGAAGAAGCTTATGCCAAAGCCGCAGTCCGCTGGCTTAGGGAATTTTTTCTGGACGATGCAACAAAAATGAACCCTAGCTTACTGTATGGCCAGGCCATACTGGGTGAATGTACGGGCCGGGGCATAGGGATCATCGACACCCTGCATCTTATCGATGTCCCCGTTGCGGCGGATCTGCTTTTTGAACATGGCCAGATGGATGCTGTAACCCATAAGGGCTTAAGGGACTGGTTTTCTGATTACCTGGAGTGGATCTCCACCCATCAGTATGGTATTAACGAGATGAATGTTCCCAATAACCACTCGGTCTGCTGGGCTGTTCAAGCGGGGGTCTATGCCCGTTTTACGGGGAACGAGGCGATCCGGTCCCTCTGTGTAAAACGCTTTAAGGAGATCATGCTTCCCAACCAGATGGCAGTGGATGGATCTTTCCCCCTGGAGATAGCCCGGACCAAGCCCTATGGCTACAGTATTTTTGTGCTGGATAATTTTGCTACCCTGGCGTTTTTACTTTCTACGCCCCAGGACAATTTGTGGGAGTTTATCTTGGACGATGGAAGGAGCTTAAAAAAAGGATTCGATTATCTTTATCCCTTCCTGGAAGATCCTTCCTCCTGGCCCCATAAAACCGATATCGCCTATCACCATGACTGGCCCATGGGCATGTCGTTTATGCTTTTTGCTTATATCGCCTATGGGGATAAAAAGTGGCTGGAACTATATTCGAGGCTGGAAAAATATTCACCCATAGACGAAGTAAGGCGCAACACCGCCATTAGGGTGCCCTACCTGTGGCTGCGCAGTGCAAAGGGTTGATATAACTAGGGAAGAAAACGGTAACCCGCACCCCAGACCGTCTGCAGGTGCACCGGTTTGGAGGGTTCCCTTTCGATCTTTTCTCGTAAGCGATTAATGTGTACCGCCACGGTTTTTAAATCCCCGTACATGTCTTCGCCCCAGATTTTATCGTAGATCTGTTCCTTGCTAAAAACCAAATCGGGGTTAGAGGCAAGAAAGAGGAGGAGCAAATATTCCTTTTGAGTAAGGGTAACTTCGTCATCGTCTCGGAGGACCCGGTGGGTGTCTTGATTAATTCGGAGCCAGCCCAGATCTATTTCATTTTGGGTGATGGAGCTGTTTCTGTTTTGGGTAAGCCGCTCGTAGCGGGCTATGTGGGATTTTACCCTTGCCACCAGCTCGGTGGGAGAAAAGGGTTTTACGATGTAATCATCGGCCCCAAAGCCCAGGCCGCGGATCTTATCCTGGTCCTCGGTCTGAGCTGTCACCATAAGGATGGGAATATCGACCTTATCGCGGATCTCCCGGCAGATTAGCATGCCATCTTTTCCGGGCAGCATAAGATCCAAAATGATAAGAGAAAACTGTTCGGCCATGGCTCGTTTTTGCCCTTCCGTCCCGTTATGCTCCACCTCAACTTTAAAGCCGTTAATTTCAAGAAAGTCCCTTTCTATGGCCGCAATATCTTTATCATCTTCTATTATAAGAATGGTATGGGGCATTTATGCTTCCTTTTCCACTAGCGGCAGGTTGATAATTATGGAAAGCCCGCCGGATTCAGGCAGTTCTCCATGGATGGTCCCTCCCATGGTGGTGATAATTTTGGCGCAAATTGCCAGGCCCAGGCCCGACCCCGTAAGACTTCTTGAAGGGTCGGCCCTATAAAAAACATCAAATAGTTTAGATAGGTTTTCTTTTTCTACCCCCGGGCCATCGTCCTTTACATTGATAGAAACGAAGCCATTTATTACTTCCAGAGTAAGCTCCACCGTGCCCTGGGGCCTGGTTTTGTACTTCGCCGAGTTTTCAATTATATTTACCAAGACATTCCTAAACATGATCACATCTATTTTTACGGGAATTTCTTCTTTTGGGTCGTCGTAAAGAATAGCAAGGCCCTTCTTGCTATATTCCGGGCTCAGTTCTTCGATCATGTCGGAAATAATTCTATTTAAAGGAAGCTCCTTTAGGTGCAGGGGGAACTCGTCCATGTCCAGTTTAGAGAATAAAAATAACTGCTCGATGATCCGTTCCATTTCGGAGGTTTTCTTTTTAACGGTGTAAAAATACTCCCTCCGCATTTCTGCCGTAGAAGCCACCCCGGTCTCGAGGCCCTCCAGGTAGCCCTTGATCGACGTAAGGGGAGTTCTTAAATCATGGGAGATCCCGGCGATCAATTCCCGGCGGTTTTTTTCGTCCCGCTCTTTTTGTTCGCTGGTGGCTTCCAGTTTTTCTGCCATTTCGTTAAAGGCATCGCAGATGGGCCTGAACTCATCATTACTGGAGTAATTAATCCGGTAAGAGAGGTTGTTGGCGTGGATCTGCGAGACCCCTTCTCCCAGGGGTTCCAGGGGCTGTATGATTCGGCGGGTCATGCGATGGGTTAAGAAACTATTAACCCCAGCAAAAATGATGGTAAAAATTACCAGGATTAAGAGGGGAATGGTGACCCGCAGATCCATATGGTTTAGCTCCTGGAAACCCCCAGGTCCGCTAAGGGATCCCCCGTAAATCATCCGCACCAGGTAAGTAGAGAGGGAAAATGTAGCCCCGGTTACAAAGATCATCCTGATGTTGGAAAAAAAGAGCCGCCGTTTTATGGTCATGGTGCTATGATACATGAGCTATTACTATGGGGCAATGGAAAAATGGTAAACTTTTGGTAAATCTTTTTGCTCTGTAGCAGATCGTAGATTTATTATATACTGGTTATTATGAGTGAATTAAAACGAATTCTAGTCCTGGGCGGTACGGGTTTTTTCGGCATCCACATGGTAAAAAGGCTGTTATCCCTGGGTCACCACATAACCATTGCAACCAGGGGAGAGGCACCGGATCCCTTTGATGGCCAGACGAGCCATATAACCTTAGACAGGATAGATCCCCTGAGTATGAAGAAAGCTTTATCTGGCAGGGACGGGGACTTCGACATAGTCATCGATAATCTGGTCTACTGTTCCAATGATATAAAACTGGTCCTGGATGTCATCCAGCCGCCCCGGTATGTCTATACATCCACCATCGCGGTCTACGATGAGGATCTTCGGATGGGCATGAAGGAGAGCCATTTTGACCCCCTTTCGGGGAATCTCGTTTGGTGCGACCGGGAGAGCCTTCCCTACGGAGACCGTAAGCGGGCCGCCGAGCGGGCGGTGTTTCAAACATACAGTCACATCCCCTGTGCCGCTGCCCGGCTTCCCTACGTCATAGGCCAGGATGACTACACAGACCGGCTCTTTCTATATGTGGATCATGTGGTAAACGAAAAACCCATGTTCATTAACAACATCGATCAAAGGATAGGGTATATCTTTTCCGATGCGGCGGGCCATTTTCTGGCCGATCTTGCTCTGCTTGATTTTAAGGGTCCAATCAATGCGGCCAACCCTGGGGAGTACTCCGTGGGAGACATCATCTCGTATGTGGAAGAAAAAACCGGGAAGAAAGCCCTCCTATCGGACCAGGGGGAACCGGGGGCCTACAACGATCGGCTGGCCTTCTCCACCTCCCTGGACCTGGCCATCTCCCTGGGCTTTCAGTTTGAAGAGATACATGATCGCTTCTTTCAGTTGCTGGATTATTATATCGAGAAGGCTAGGGGAGTTTGACAAAAGTATAAACCTCTTATTATAATCTAACTAGTCTGACTAGATAGTATGAAGAGAGGGTTTGCCATGGCTACTGGAGTTAAAAAAAAGGATACCTGGCAATTGCAGGAAGCAAAGGCCATGTTTAGTGAAGTGATAAAAGCTTCGGCCCTAAAACCTCAAACTATCACGGTTCACGGGAAAGCTGCCGCTGTTATTATCTCTATCGATGAATACCAAAAGTTAAGCACCCCCAGGCTATCATTGGTCGAATTAATCCAACATTCACCATTTTATGGAGTGGAATTGGATCTACCCCCTCGTAAACCTGATCCCATGAGGGACGTTTTTTTATGAACTATCTATTGGATACAAATGTTATATCTGAATTATATAAACCCCAGGGCAGCGAAAAAGTTAAAACAATGATTGCAGGAATACCCCTGGAAAATTTGTATCTGTCTGTTATAACCCTTGGAGAGATGAGCTACGGTATAGAAAGGCTTCCAGATAACAAAAAGAAACACGATCTATCGTTATATCTTTATTCAACCGTACCAGAATGGTTTAAAAACCGAATAATCCCTTTGGACAACGAACTCTCTTTTGGGTGGGGAAGAATGCGGGCCAGGGTCGAAAGGACCCTGCCCGGTTTGGATTCACTCATAGCCGCTACAGCTATAATGCACAATATGACCCTAATTACCGGAAACACAAAGGACTTCGAGGACATCGAGGGTCTTGCTCTGCTAAACCCCTGGGACTAGGGTCCTTCTTACTTTCCCTTAAGCAACTGCTGGGCCGCCAGGACCAGGAACATGTAGTGGCTGGAGCCGCCGCCCATGACGTATTCCACCTGCTGCCAGAGGTAGGGGAACACGAGGAGTTCCGGGAAGTCCGGCCTTATGAGGGCGGTTCCCGAGACGACCCCGCCGGGGATGTAGGACCAGTCTGCCCGGTTAAGGCCGTAACCTACGGTGGCGGACTTGGTGCCCACCCCAGAGGCAAAGGACATGGTGTTAGATCCCGGATGGGCGCCTAAAATAAAGTTGAGAGCATCGTAGACAAGTTCGGGCCCAAAGACATCTGGGTATGCTTTGTGAAGGTAATAATACTGATAACCCAGCCGCTGTATGTTCCAGCCGGCCCCCCAGATGTGAGGCTTGTAGGGGATCCCGTAGGGGGTTTCGGCACTCTGCTCGTCCAGGGATTTTTTCAGGGCCGGCAGGGCATCCTTAATAGCCTTGGTAAAACCTGCATCCCCCATGGCCTTCTCTGCCCGGCCTATGAACCAGCCCAGGTTGGTTATTTCCTTGGTGATAAACTCGATGTGGGCCAGAAGATAATCCTTGTATTCCTTGTCCCCCGTGGTAAGGAAGAGCTCCGCCGCTGCATGGATCTTCGCCTGCCGGACCCGGCCCGTGGGGTCCGCATTGGGGAACCGGGGGTTGGCGGGCATGCTGGCCCACTTGGCCTCGTCCCCCGAGACCTGGAAGATCTCCCGGGCCGCGGAAAGGGAGTCCCCCGCCAGGTCGTCGTTAAAGCCCTTTAGCACCCGGGCCGCCGCGGCCAGGTGAGCGGCGGTGCTGAGTTCCCGAGGCGGGTTATCCTCGGTAAAGACCCAGCGGTCATCCTCGTTCCCTAGAACCCCGTCGGTCATCACCGCCGAGTCCCCCAGGTGCACGTACTGCCGCAGGTCCCTTTCGATGATCCCCCGGTACAGCCGGCCCAGGGCCTTGTAGGCCCCCACCACCGAGAGGACCCCGTGTTCCACCTGCTGCAAAATATCGTTTTTTCCATCAGGCTGATGGATCTCCACCACCCTGGTTTCCTGATCGATGCTGGTGGCATCGTAGTTTACCCCAAAGGCCTCGTAGGCCATGGCGAGGATATAAAACTCCCCGGCCTGGGACTCTACCCGCAGGTCAAAGTCCCCCGCATCATGCCAGCCCCCGATGTTCAAGCCGGGGACCACATCGCCGGGTTTATACTTGCATAGGGTAGAAGGGCCCTGGGCATAGCCGTCGATGTGATTAAAATCCACCGGGGCCATCCGGGCATCGTCCATGTGACAAAGGCCGTGCCAGACCCGGTACTTCTCCGCCACCCGCATGTGGCACATCTGGACCGGTAAAAAGTACTCCAACACGGGCTGCCAGACTCCCCGGTCGTAGACATCTTCGGCGATCCGGAAAATCGACGACTCGGAGCTGCCGTATTGGACCTTGTAAAGGCCCTCTTCTTTAATCGAAGAAAAATCAAAGATGAGGTAGTTATACCGGAGGAAGGATCCCCACTCCTTTCCAACCCCTGCGTGGACCTTCTTTTGGCCCCCTTCGGTTATTTTTAAGAGCATGGACTCATGCCGGGCCGAGTCCCGCTTGTCCAGTTCTATGATGGCCGCCTTGGGCTGGTTCGGGTGGTAGCCCACCTGGGAGCACTGCACCACCGGCGAGTAGACCCAGTCCTCCACCACGTTGGGGGTGATCACCCACTCTATGGCATTGGCGGTGGCCCCTGGGGGGACTTCGCTGGAAAGAACGAACCAGCCGTTGTTGTGGTTCATCCGGCCGTCGTAGAGTTTTAGCTCCGCTCCCTTGCTCTCTATGCTGAAGCAGCGCAAAGGGTTTTCAGGTTGGAGGATAAAGCGCTTCCCAACCGAGTAGGGTTCGGCAATAAGGTCGTCGGCGATGATGGGGTTGTAGCCCTGGTTGTCCCCCGAAAGGACCTTGCCATCGGCCCTAGCGTCTGCCTCTTTGAAATCCCCCGTATGAGGATAGTTGGCCCCCAGTGAAAGGGTAGGGCCGTTGGGTTGCTCCGGAAAGATCCCCTGGCGGGATCCCTTGCTAACCCCTTCCATAATCCAGGGCTTCCCAAAGAGGGCCCCGGGGAAAAGTTCCAGGTTAAAGCATAGTTTTCCCAGGAAGCGCTCCGGTACCGGTGTATCCAGATCTACCTTTACGAGGACCCTGGGGCCATCGCCTTTGACGGTGATTTTATAGTTGAAGGTAAAATCCGGGTAGATCATGGGATTAAAGCCCCTCAGGTGCCGCTTGGTGTCGGGGAAGCTAAGGGCCGTGGTGATGGTGTTGGCCCCTTCGTCCAGGTCCCGCTGGCCCTGGGAGGGGACGGGCTGCCACTGGCCCGGGCACTGCTCGAAGCGAATGTCGCCGTTGGTGGCGATGCGGTTCCCATGCATGATGATGCTGACCCCGCTCTGATGCCCCTCGGGGTAGATATCGTCGAAGGCCATGATGTCGACCCCCCGGTTCTGAAAGTAACCCGCCGCGGCGTTGAGTTTAAATCCCTGGTTTGCCATAGACCCCTCACAGTTATATGAAGATAAGATCAGATGATAATATCATATGATAATAGCATTAAGTGTCTTGGTTTATCAAGGAAATAATATCGTGGATAAGGAACATGCGTTTATCCAGGTCGGCTATCTTGTCGGCACAGATTACCAGCTCGTCGCTTAGGTGCTTGGGGATATGTTCCTGGTACTTGTAGCGGACCCTATGTTCCAGGGATGCCCAAAAATCCATCGCCGCGGTGCGCAGCTGCACCTCTACGGGCACCACCTCAGTCTTACTGGAATAGTATACCGGTATCTCGATGATCATGTGGTAACTGCGGTATCCGCTTGGCTTGGGGGAGCTGATATAATCTTTTTCTATGGTTACCTGGATATCGGGAATAGACCGGATTAAGTCCGCCAGGTGGTAAATGTCCTTTGCATAGGAACATATGATCCGGATCCCCGCAATATCTGTTAAGTATTTTCTGGCATTTTCCGGGCTTGCTTCGTATCCCAGGTTTAGAAGCTTCTTTTCTATATTTTCCGGGGCCTTTACCCGGGAGCTGATCTTTTCTATGGGGTTTGAATGCTGGAAATGTTTTAATGAATCAAAAATAACTTGCATTTTGCTTAAGAGCAGGTTCATTCCCCATTCATGGATGACGAGAATATTATCTAGCTGCAGCTTGGAATCATGATCGTGAATATGGCCCCTCCTGTCGAATTATTTTCTGCCTTTACTGTCCCCAGATGCTGGTCGATTATCGCTTTGACAATGGATAATCCTATGCCGTATTTTCCGCCCTGTCCTTTGTAGAATCTTTCAAAGATGTGTGGTAATTGTGTTTCGCTAATCCCGGGACCATCGTCCTGTACACAGATAATAGCCAAGGACCCGGCCCTTTGGCAGGATATATTGATCTGAGTGGAGGCATAACGCAGGGCGTTGGAAATGAGGTTCTCCAATGCCCTCGTGATGAGTTCTTCCACACAATCGCATAACACCGGCTCGCGGTCAAAGCAATAGGTAAATTGCAGCTGACTTTTCTCAGCTAAAGCTTCTTGCTTTCTGGCACATTCTTTAACGACAGGTATCAGATCTATGCACGAAACCGGGAATGCGGGGGTGATGTTGTCCAATTTTGAGATATAGAGCAGATCCTTTACCATTTCGTTAAGCCGCATCGATTCTGTTAAAATGGTATCGCTGGCTTCTTTAGGATCCATGAGGCCTACCTGGATACCCTCGGCATAACATTGAATTGTCATCAGGGGGGTTCTAAGTTCATGGGAAACATTTTGAAAGAAGGTTTTTTGCTCCCCATCGTAAATTTCAAGCTGCTTGGCCGACCTATTCAGAGCTTTGTTTAAATCGTCAAACTCCTTGTCTTTAAAACCGTAATCCTGTGCAGAGAAGTTTCCCTGCCCTATGCTGGCTGCGAAGGCGGAAAGTTTTTTTATGGGACCGGTGATTGCTTCCGAAAGAAAGAAAGAAGAAATAACTGCAATGACGAACATTACACAGACGAGCAGAATCAAGAACCGGTTTACGGTCTGGGCAAAGTTACTTAATCCTGTTATATCAGCATAAATTATACCATAAACTGTTTCTTCGATGCCTGGATTGGGAAGATGATACGAAGATACATAATAGGACCCATCTTCGGTGCGGATCATCCTGTTTTGCATTCCCTCAAGGCTTAAGCGTTCATGCTGGATGGTATTTAATATTTCCTGCGAAGTTTCTGAAATATATTGATTAGCCACAGGAGCAAGATCAGAATTGAGGATAAAAATATTTGATTCTATCCTGAATTCATTCCTCCGCATGGCGAAAGAGAAGGCCCGGTCGTTTACCCTTTCCCGGGGAAGATCCAAGAGGATAACTTCTGCAATGTCTATGGCATCCTGAATGGCGTTATAGGAACGATCAAGCTGGGCTATGGCATTGGCCTGTATATACTGTCTGGCGGCGATGTTAAAAATTATCCCAATGATTAAAAAAGCGGCGAAGAGGAGAAAAGAAAAAAAGGCCATTATTCTGGTGCGGATTCGGGTCTTATTCTGCGGCAGAAAAGGTCTCCCTGTCATATTCGATACGTCTAAAGATGGCTTTTATCCGCATCACCAAGGCTACGGGGCTAAAGGGTTTGGTTAGATAGTCATCGCTCCCCAGGTCCAGGCCCGTGGCATAATCCAGGTCGCTGTCTCGGGCGGTGAGCATGATGATGGGGACCCGGCTGGTTTTTCGCAGCTCCCTGCAAACCACGAAGCCATTGGAGCCGGGCATCATGACATCCAGTAGCACCAGGTCCGCCGGAGCTTTCTCAAAGGCTTCGAGGAGGAGATCGCCGGTCTGAAAGTCCTCCACCATAAACCCTGCGTTTTCCAGGAAGGCCTTTATCCCCAGGCGGATGTTGGTCTCGTCTTCGGCTATGTAGATTAGCTTCAAGGGGCCTAATCCTTCCCCGCGGACCATGTTAGGCCCCGGTGAACCAGGAGCCGAAAATTTTCATCGCCATAAGCCCTTTCATCGTGGCCCGAGGCAAAACAGAAGACCCGGCTCTGTTTGTACTGCCGCGTCCAGGCCAGGGTCTTCATGCTTTTGGGGTTATCGGTGCTTAATAAGAGGGTGTTTTCCGGATCTTCGGGCTCCCCAATCTCATAGGTCTCATCGATGAGGGAAAAATCCTTGACACCCCCAGTTATGGGGTGGTCTACCGGTAAGACCTGGACCTTCACCTCTTCATTCTGGTGGTATTTGAACTCCCGGTTGGCCCCCCGGTCCTTAAATCCGCAGATTTTATCCCAGATCTCCCAGTTCTGGTAGTTTAAAAGGGCATGGTGGATAAGGACTATGCCCTGGGGGCTATGGCCCATCTCTTCTTCCAGGTATTTTTTTACCGCCCCCTTATCCGGGGCATTCCAGTGTATGTTGTACCATAATACCGTGTCGTAGGCAGGGCGGTTTTCCCTGTCCTGGGCAAAGAGGTCCAGGGGCTGGACATAGCACTTACAGTCCGCAAAGGAGTCCAGCATGTGCTGGAATTCCATAATATTGTAGGGATGTTCCTCCACGAGGACCGCTACTTTAAGTGTTTTACTCATGTAATAGTTATACCCTACTCTCGAATATTGTCAAGTTTGTATATTGTCAATTTTGTTGACAAAGCGATCTTCTGGGTTTAGGATGGTTAGATATAATGTCAACAAAATGGAAGGTGAACAATGGCAGAGAAGAAGTATGACATAGTCGGTATAGCAGATTGTTGCGTAGATTGCGCTGTTTCGGTAGACGATCTACCCACCCATAACCGGGGCTCCCGGGCCCATGTAATGACCTTTCAGGGGGGAGGAAACGTGGCTACGGGTCTCGTGGCTTCGGCCCGCCTTGGGGGGGAAGAAAAAAAAGGCAAGATCGCCGCCCAGGGCTACGTGGGAAGCGATGATTACGGCCTTTTCTGTAAGCGGGATTTCGAATATCACGGCATAGACAGCACCTATTTACAGCAGCTAGAGGGGGCCACCACCAGCGTGGCCATCGTCTTAAGCGACAAGGCCACCCAGGGCCGAAGCATAATGATGAATGGCGGTAATATCCGGGACTTTGGCCGTATGCCCCCGGTTCAGGAACTCCTCGAGAATTGCAAGTGGATATACACCAACGATTTTATAGAAGGCAACCTGGAACATATCAAGATGGCCAAGGCGGCGGGGGCTAAATTGTTTATAGACTCTGCAGCCGGACGCTCATATCCCCATATTAGCTTGGTAGATGTTTTTGTGGGCTCCGAATTTGCCTACAATGCGATTTTCCCCGAAGATAAGGAAGAGCACAAGAACTTTGAAGAGAACTGCCGGAAGATCCGCTCCCAGGGCCCCGAGATGGTGGTCTTTACCTTTGGTGCCAAGGGCTGCGTGGGCTACTCCGACGATGACGGCTATTTTGAACTCCCCGCTTTTACCGGCTTGAACACCATCTGCACCCTGGGCTGCGGTGATGTCTACCACGGGGCCTTCTTAATGCTCCTTAACCTGGGCTACGGCTGTAAGGACTGCGCCCGGATCTCCAGTGCTGTCTCGGCCATTAAGTCCACCGTCACCGGCGGCCGGGCAGGGATCCCCGATCTTCCGACTACCCTAAAGTTCATCGAGACCGGGGTCCTGGACGACAGCGACTTGCAAAAACGGGCCGCCATGTACGGCCGCAGTCTAGCCCACATGAAGTAGGGCTAGGCGCCCGCCTTGGCCTTTGCCTTGGTGTAATCCTCCTGGAAGCGCTTCATAGCGGCCGGTATGTCTATCCCCTGGGGACATTGGGGGCTGCATAAGCCGCAAGCTACACAGGCCGAATGCTTCTCCTTGTCCTCCAGGCTGTCAATGCGAGCCAAGGGCGGGTTAGCCAGGCGTATATCGTTACAGAAAGAGAGCAGCCGGGGGATGTTGAGGCCCTGGGGACATACTTCCATGCAGTATTCGCAGGAGGTGCAGGGGACCAGATCCAGGGTGCCTTCGATGATGTTCCGAAGGAGTTCCTTCTCCTTCTCTGTCGCAGGCTCTTCTTTCTGAAAAAGCGCAACGTTTTCTACAATCTGCTCCATGGTGGTCATGCCGCTGAGGGCAACGGTCATGTTAGGCAGGGTCTGGAGGAACCTAAAGGCCCAGGAAGCTATGCTGTCATTGGGTCTTTCTTTCTTTAAGAGGGCATTGGCTTCGTCATTCAACGAGGCCAGCCTGCCGCCCCTGACCGGTTCCATAGCTATTATATCCAAGCCATGCTTGGTTACCACATCATAGGTCTTATCTGCCCCATAGAGGATCCAGTCCATGTAATTTAACTGGAACTGTACAAATTCAAAGCAATCTCCATAAAATTGCTTGCTATGGGACAGGAACTTTTCCATGGTCTCGGCGCCGCAGTGGGCAGAAAACCCTAGATGCTTAATATGTCCCGCCTTTTTTTGGGCCAAAAGAAACTCTATGCAGCCCAGCTGTGCATCGGTATAGAGGTCATAGGACCGATCACTTACATTGTGGAGGAGGTAGAAGTCAAAATAGTCCACCTGGCAGCGCTTTAGCTGGTCCTCAAAGATCTGTTCCAGGGAATGTAAGGTTTCTCCCGTCAGGTAGCCGGTAACGCTTATTTTGCCATCTTTATACTCGAGCTGATGCCCGGGCATCTTGGTTGCCAGGTTCCAGGTATCCCTGGGGTATTGCTTAAGCACCGAAGCGGAAAAAGGCTCCGATTGCCCAGAAAGGTAGCGGTAGGCAGTATCAAAGTAGTTTACCCCGTTCTCGTAGGCGTACTCTATGATGGCCCGGGCTTTGGGCTCATCTATGGGTCCCCGGGGAGCTGTGGTGGGCAGGCGCATACACCCCAGGCCCAGATAACTGAGTTTTTTGTCCTTAAATTGCTTGTAAATCATGCGGTCTCTCCTTCAATAAAATCATATTCTTCCATTATATCATATCTTTACGGGAAGGTATATTTAGGAGGAGGGCCCTAGAGGGTAAGCTGGTTTCGGGAACGGAGGAGGCCGTTGGCCGCTTCATTGTACTGAGGGCTTAGCCCCAGGGCCTGTTCATAGGCCTCAGCGGCCTGGGAATATTCCCCCATGGCTTCCCGGACTGAGCCAAGCCTGAACCACCAGAGGGCATTAGCGGGCTCCAGGTGGACGGCGGTGGTATAGGCCATGTCGGCATGGTGGAAAAGCCGCCGATACCGGTAAATTTCACCCATGAAAAAATAGGCCACCGAGACCCGGCCCCCCTGGGGAACCAGGTTGGTATAGCGCTGCATAAACTGCAGGGAACGATCCAGCTCGTTAAGGTAAAAATAGGCCTCACCCATGGTCTGGATGACCCGGAATTCCCCGGGAAAGCGCCGAAGCCCCTCTTCACCCCAGTAAATGACCTCCGCATAGCGCCGCTGCCGGTTAAGGGCCCAGGTCAGGGCAGTAAAGGTGTCAGGGTCAGCCACATTTCTGTTTATTTCATCCAGGCTAATCCGTACCGCTTCGGCGTAGTAGGGGAGGGAATCGCCCAGGCGGTTCTGGTTCTCCAGGGCCCTGCCGCTGACAAAGTTCTGCATGGCGCTCATGCCTTCCTGGGCCTGGATGGAGTGTTTGGGAATGAGGAAAAAGAGGATGCCAATGGCTAAAGGAACCTTCAAAATCCATGGTCTATTCATTTTGTAATCCACCCTGCTCTATGGATCATATTACCCCATTATGTTATAATCTGTATAGATTTTTTAAGCGGATTATAGATTGCACACGATACTGGCTTATTGCAGACCCTACTTCCTACGGATTATCGGGAGCCTCTCAGTTAAGTTCGTTGGGACCATCATGGATCTTTTCCTCCCCTGGATCCTGGCCCATATGATCGACAACGTGGTACCCATGAATAATATCCCCTTTATCATCATGTGGGGCGGTGCCATGGTGGTCTGTTCCTTTTTTGCCTGGAGCGGAAACATTGTGGCTAACCGCATGGCCGCCGCGGTGGCCCGGGACGTAACCCGGAGCATGCGGCACGACCTTTTCTCCAAAATCTCTCATCTAAGCAGCTCCCAGATCGATAAACTTACGATTCCCTCCCTTATCTCCCGGCTCTCTTCGGATACCTATAACATCCACCGTATGGTAAGCATGGTCCAGCGCATGGGGATCCGGGCACCCATCCTTTTATTGGGGGGAATTTTGATTACCCTGACCCTGGATGCCACCCTGACCCTGGTGCTTCTGGCGGTCCTGCCCTTTGCCCTGGTTATAGTGCTCTATATTTCCCGGAAGGGGGTACCCCTTTACACGAGCCTCCAGGGGGCGGTGGACACCATGGTCAGGGTGGTCAGAGAGAACGCCACGGGGATCCGGATCATCAAGGCCCTTTCCAAGGGGGATTACGAAAAGGAACGGTTTTTCCTGGCCAACAACGAAGTCACCAGGCGGGAACGCCGGGCCGCGGTGATCATGGGGGTCACAAACCCCGCCATGTTTATACTTATAAACCTGGGGCTCGTGGGGGTCATAATCGCCGGGGCCCACCTGGTGAACCTGGGCCAGAGCCAGCCGGGGGTCATCCTGGCCTTTTTAAGTTACTTTACCATTATTTTGAATGCCACCCTTTCTATCACTAGGATGTTCGTCATGTTTTCCCGGGGGAGTGCTTCCGGCGGGCGGGTCCAGGAGGTCCTTGACCAGCCAGAGGACCTGCAGGTCCAGGATCTTTGCCCTGTCGAAGAGGATTACCATGTGGTTTTTGACGGGGTAGCTTTTTCTTACCAGGCCGGACAGGCTGGGGAAGAACTCCTGGACGGCATTAACTTCGCCCTCCGGCGGGGTGAATCCCTGGGCATCCTGGGCGAAACCGGCAGCGGTAAATCTACGATAGTTCAGCTTCTTATGCGGTTCTATGATGTGAGTTCCGGTTCTATCCGCATAGGCGGCGAAGACATTCGGGGGATCTCCCCGGATCGGTTCTTCCCCAAATTTGGGGTCTGCTTTCAGCGGGATGTCCTCTTTATGGACACCATCAGAGAAAATGTTGATTTTGGCCGGGACCTGACCGAAGAAGAACTGCGCCGGGCCATCCGCTATGCCCAGGCTGAGGACTTTGTAAATTCCCAGGCTGAGGGCTTGGATTATGACCTAAGCTCCCGGGGGACCAACCTTTCAGGGGGCCAGCGGCAGAGGCTCCTCATTGCCCGGGCCCTGGCGGCCAACCCGGAGATCCTTATCTTGGACGATTCTTCCAGTGCCCTAGATTACCGGACCGACGCAAATCTGCGCCGGGTCTTTAGGGAAAGTTTTCAGGATACGACTACCATCATCGTGGCCCAAAGAATTAGCTCGGTCATGCATGCGGATCATATTCTGGTATTGGAACAGGGCCGCATCATAGGCCAGGGCAACCACGATGAACTTTTGGAATCCTGCCAGCTCTATCAGGAGATCAACCAGTCACAGATGGGACGGAGGGTCAGCTAATGGGGGGCATGCATGGATTCGGCGGTGGCCGGGGCGGCCGGGGACAAAGAGCTATGCGGGACAACCCCCTGGGTCCCGGAGGGGAAGCAGAGGCCCCCAAGGTCAATGTCCTAAAGACCATGCTCCGGCTCTGGAACTACCTGGCCCGCTATAAGGGCCGGATGATCCTGGTGTTTTTGATGGCCATAGTGTCTAACCTCCTGGCCCTTTTAGGACCCCTTCTTTCCGGCCGTGCCATAGATGCCATAGAGCCGGGTATGGGCCTGGTAAACTTTGAGCTGGTTTTTTACTACGCCCGCTGGATGGCCCTTTTTTATGTAGCTTCTGCGGGGTTAAATTATCTTCTTTCCTTTCAGATGATCAGCATCTCTCAGCGCTGCGCCCGGCGTATGCGTAAGGAGGTCTTTGACAAGCTCATGGTGCTGCCGGTGGGTTACTTTGATATGCACCAAACGGGGGACATCCTCAGCCGGATCTCCTATGACATAGATACGATTAATACCTCCCTGGCCAATGATCTCATTCAGATCTGCACCACCATGGTCACGGTGGCCGGCTCTCTGGTTATGATGCTCACCATTTCACCCCTGATGAGCCTTCTGTTTATTGTGACCGTGCCCCTGGCAACCATCTTTATCAAGTACCATACCGAAAGGATCCACAACTTTTTCAAGATCCGTTCTGCAAAGCTGGGGGTCCTCAATGGTTTTGTTGAAGAGATGGTCTCGGGGCTTAAGACCATCAAAGCTTACAACCGCGAAAAGGTAACCATCGCCCGCTTCGATGTACGGAACGAAGAAGCGGTAAGTGCCTACTACGAAGCAGATTACCACGCCACCTTTCTGGGCCCCTCGGTAAACTTTATCAATAACCTCACCCTATCCTTTGTCAGTGTCACCGGGGCAATTTTCTACCTCCTGGGGACCCTAAGCCTGGGCAGTGTCAGTGCCTTTATCCTTTACTCCCGGCGTTTTTCCGGTCCCATTAACGAGGCGGCTAACATTTTATCCGAAATCCAGTCAGCGGCGGCGGCGGCGGACCGGATCTTCACCCTCCTGGATGAGGACCCGGAAAAAGAAGATCAAACAGAGGCATCGGAATTGGTCCAGGTCCAGGGTAAGGTGGAGCTTCAGCACATTCACTTTGGCTATGTTCCGGAAAAGCCGGTCCTAAAGAATGTCAGCCTCCACGCTCCTCCGGGGAGCCTCATAGCTATCGTAGGCCAGACCGGAGCAGGAAAAACTACCATTATAAATCTTCTTATGCGCTTCTATGATCCCCACACAGGGACCATCAGTATAGACGGCCATGTGATCGAAGGGGTTACCCGCAAGAGCCTCCGCCTGGCTTATGCCATGGTCTTGCAAGATAGCTGGCTTTTCCATGGGACGGTCTTTGAAAATATTGCCTACGGGAGTGAAGGGGCTACCAGGGAAAAGGTGATAGAGGCTGCCCAGGCTTCCCAGGCCCATAACTTTATCATGCAGCTCCCCGATGGCTACGATACGGTCCTCAGCGAAAACGGGGTGAACATATCTCAGGGCCAAAAGCAGCTCTTGACCATTGCCCGGGCCATGCTCCTGGATGTCCGGATGCTCATTCTGGATGAAGCAACCAGTAATGTGGATACCCGTACGGAGATTCGGATTCAGGAAGCTATGCGGACCCTCATGAAAGACAAGACCTGCTTTGTCATTGCCCACCGGCTTTCCACCATCCAAAATGCAGACCTTATCCTGGTTATGGAAAATGGAGAGTTTGCCGAACAGGGGACCCACGAGGACCTCCTCGACAGAAACGGGGTCTATGCGGGGCTTTACCTCTCGCAGTTTGGCTAAGGGTTACCGGAATATCGACAGGGGCAGTAAAAACCACTATACTGGAACCATGACCGTAACACAGACCGTAGAAATACCAGAAAACCGCCGCCTTGTTATTGAGGTACCTCCAGAGGTCCCCACCGGCAAAGCGGTACTAACTTTTTCCCCTGTTTCCGGCAATGAAACTGTTTACACCATTATATCAAATGAGAAAGCTGTCTCGATGACCTCCGAAGTCATCGAAAAATTCCGTCCTGCCTTGGAAGATCTGGCTAAGTGATAGAAATTGAACGTCCCACGGTAGAAACAGTTATTACCATCCATTCAGAATTGATTCGCCGTATAGGGGGTAGTCCTGGAATACGGGATGAAAACTTGCTTGATATGTCGGTGAATGCACCATTCCAAACTTTTGGCGGAACTGATTTGTACCCAACATTGATTGACAAAGCTGCTCACTTGATCTATTCCCTTACACCAATGAGCTAAATATGGCCGTAACGGCCTTTTCGTCCAGGTCTATGAATCCGGTGATCTTGCCCTTGTTGGCTTCCAGAGTCCGTTTGATCATGTCGGGCAGTTCTGCTTCGGGGAGGCCCAGATCCTTTAAGCTTAGGGGCATCCCTATGGATCTGATCCAGGCCCTAAAAGCTTCCAGCCCCGCATTTGCATCGGCCTTGCTGTCCCCGGTCTGAGGAACCCCAAAGGCCTTGATACCGAATTGGGCTACCCGGGCTACCTGCTCGGGGCTTCCATTATCTGTAATATATTGGAGCCAGGCGGGCATGATCATTGCCAGGCCCGCCCCGTGGGCCGTATCGTAGTGGCCGGAAAACTGGTGCTCCAGGGCGTGTTCACCCCCCCGGGGGCCCGTTCGGCCCAGGCAGGTCAGGTCCGAGTGGCTGGCCCAGCCGGCCATCATGAGCTCCGCCCGGGCTTCGTAGTCCCGGGGATTGGCCAGGGCCAGGGGAGCATAGGTTATGACCGTCCTAAAGAGGCCCTCGGCGAATTCATCTCCCAGCCTGTTAACCGGGATGTCCCGGATAAAGTAACGGCTTACGGTGTGGGCAAAGATGTCCGCCGCCCCGGCACCGGTTTGGTAAGGTGATACAGAATAGGTAAGGCAGGGGTTCATGATGGCAAAGACCGGCCGGCAGCAATCCCAGTTAAGACCCTGCTTGCGCCCTGTCCCCAGATCGTCCACCAGGACGGTGGATCTGCTGGTCTCGCTCCCTGCGGCGGCGATGGTGTGGATGGTTCCTACCGGAGCCATCATGGGGGCCTCCACCCCATTATAGAACTGCCAGTACTCCCCATTGTTAGCCATAGCAAGAGCAATAGCTTTAGCTGTGTCTATGGAACTCCCCCCTCCAAGGCCAAGGAAGAAATCGATCCTTTCTTTTTTTGCGATTTCTATGCCCTTGTCTACGTAGGATCGCCGGGGATTAGGCTGAACGCCGCCAAACTCAATATAGTAGAGCCCCTCTGCTTTAATGGCCTTGATGACCTCCTCTAAGAGGCCGCTTTGTTTTACCGAACCTCCGCCATAGACGATCATGACCCTGCTGCCGCCATGTTTGCGGATCATCCTTCCTGCCTCTTTTTCGGTTTCTTGACCAAAGAGGATATCTGTATAGAGGTACAGTTGAAAATTGGTAAAGTTTTTCATCCCTAGACGGTTCCTTCGTAGACCAGGAGCTGCTTGGAATCTATGGTCACCGTAAGACCCGATTCCAGGGTAGTAATGGCATTCCTTATATGGGTGAGCCAAACCAGGTTAGGATTGGTGTAACGCAGCTGCTGCTCGGATATCTCCGAGACCCCCTCGCAGATAACTCCGCTTACCATTCTGAGGATGGGGGTATAGTCGTCGGTAAGGTTCTTGCAAAGAAGTATATCACCCCCTCCCTGGGTCATGATCCTCCTGCGGGCCTCATCCGGGGTGGGGGCATGAATAATCCTGCCCCTGGCCCTGGTAATGGCCGGGTTGGAAGAACCCCCGGAACTGGTCCGGGCCAGGACGGTCCCCAGTACCAGTACTCGAACCGTGTTAATCATGTTGGGACTGTTCAGGGGGAGCCCTGCTACCAGGACCACCTTATCAGAAATATTTGCCAGCCCCGTGTCCATGACGGCCCGCATGGTGTCCTGGACCATGGTTTCCGAATCATCCACCCGGGGACGCAGGCTGGTATAGACTCCCCAGTATAACTGCATGCTTCGTTCGGCCCGGTTATTGGGGGTTACCGCGATAATCGGTTCATTGGGCCGGAAGACGCTTAAGATCCGGGCGGTGTTGCCGCTATAGGTGGGGGTGACTATGGCCTTGGCATTAATCGATGCGGCGGTTTCTACCCCGGATCGGGAAATGATGGTGCTTAGGTTGTCCCCCGAGTCATGGCTTTCGCTATGACATTCATCATGGAACTGCCGCATCTTAGTGCGGAATTCTATCGAGTGTTCTATGGTCTGGGCGATCCGGTCCATGGTCTTTACTGCTTCTACCGGGTAGGCCCCTGCGGCGGTTTCCCCTGAAAGCATGACCGCATCGGTGCCGTCGAAGATCGCATTGGCCACGTCGGTAAGCTCTGCCCTCGTGGGCCGGGGATTAACGATCATGCTCTCCAGCATCTGGGTGGCGGTGATGACCGGTTTCCCTGCCCGGCGGCAGACGTTGATGATATGCTTCTGGGCCAGGGGGATCTGCTCCGTGGGGAGCTGAACCCCCAGGTCTCCCCGGGCCACCATGACCCCGTCGGCCAAGCGGGCTATATCCTGTATGTTTTCCAGGCCTTCGCCGTTTTCTATTTTGGCGATGATCTTGGTCTGGGCATTTAAACTGGCCAGGTAGGTCCTAATTTCGGTAATCTCTTCGGGGAAGCTGACAAAGCTGGCGGCGATGAAATCCACATCCATCTGGACCCCAAAGGCTATGTCTTTTTTGTCCTGTTCGGCCATGATGGGCAGGTTTGCATGGACCCCTATAAGGTTGACGTTCTTCCTGCTCCCTATGGCCGCCGCATTATTGGCCCGGCAGAGGATGTCCTCTCCCTGTATTTCCTGAACCTCCAGTTCCAAAAGGCCGTCGGCCACCAAAACCAGGTTGCCCTTCTGCAGCCGCTGGGGGGCCTCCTTCCAGGTGATGGAGATCCTACCGGGGGTATCATCCCCAGGAGCAACGGTCAGGCTCTCATCGGTGGTAACCATCACCATGTCGTCCTGCTTGAAGATAACTTTTCCGTCGTTTTCCACCATGCCGGATCTGATTTCCGGCCCCTTGGTATCTAAGAGGATGGCCACGGGGCGGCCAAGCTCGCTGGAAATACGCCGAACCTTCTCTATGGACTCACTGTGGGCCCCGTGGTTGGCATGGGACATATTCAAGCGGGCGACGTTCATTCCCGCTAAAATAAGCTGACGCAGTACCTCATCACTGGCAGAGGCAGGCCCCAGGGAGCAGACTATCTTGGTTTTTCGGTTAAACATAGGGACAGTTTACTTTGAAAGAAGCCAGTTGTCAAAGGCAGTGGAGGGGGCTTATTGTTTAGACCTATCCCGCCGGAGCTGACAGTGTAGGATGTCTCTGGAGGAATCATGTCCAAACAACAAGGAATTTTCTTCGGTCCTTAAACCATTTAATGGAAAGATTGCTCTTCTTGCACCTGGAACAACTCAGGGAGTTCTTTTTGTAAAAACTCCTTGATTGTCTTGGTGTGTGCAAGGACAATTTTCATATCTTCTTCGGATAGGCTTAGACCTCTATCATAACGGGGTTGGACGGCGAAATATTTTATTGTCACACAGAGTGTAGATATACTAACGAATGACGCACGGTGCTTAAGAGCCATAGAACACAATATATCAAGATCATGAATATAAGGTGGTTCTTCATTAAAAATAACTAATGCACCTTTTAGGTATTTTTCCACAGCTTGTTGGCAATGGAAAGCAATTATCTCTGTCGGAGATGGATGCATTGTTGCAGCCAGATGGTTTGCGACATTTAGATCCCGATCAGCCAGGAATACCCAATCTTCAGGTGAGTTTGTTTGCTTATCCATAAATACGAATTCCGTCCCTGGTTACCTTTTGTTCAAGAGTAAACTTTGTATTCATTCGCAATATAAAGTCTTTCTTTTTTTTTGTGATTATGTCTACAGGCATGGACTTCTTACGAGCAATAGCATGGCTAATTTGTAAGCCCGCATCCAAATCCCGCATTGGAAGGTCGTCCTTTAGGACCACATACAGATCAAGATCAGAATATTTATGGGGGTTTCCGTAGGCATAGGAACCAAATAGGTAAATTTGTTCTACCGGTACAGCTTCAATAATGAGGTCTTTTAATTTGTCCAGTTCTGCCTTAACTGCTTCATCCATATTTAAAGTATAATCTAAGAAATATTAGGTTACAAGCAAAAAAAAGGGCCGTCCTTACGGACAGCCCCTTGTAAGCAAATCCATGGAGTTTTCACGCAGTGAAAACTCCTAAGGATTATTAATAAAGGCTTCGCCTTTATCTGGCCATGAGGTTTGCACAAAGTGCAAACCTCGAGGACTACTAAAAAATGCTCCGCATTTTTTAGTAGTCCATGCCCCCCATGCCACCCATGCCGCCGCCGGGCATGGGCATGGGGTCTTTCTTCTCGGGGAGGTCTGTGATGGCACATTCCGTTAAGAGAAGGAGGCTGGCTACAGAAGCGGCGTTCTGGAGAGCTGAGCGGGTTACCTTGGCGGGGTCGATGATGCCGGACTTAATCATGTCCACCCATTCCATCTTGGCCGCATCAAAACCGAAGCCCTTCTTTTCGCTTCTGGCTTTTTCTGCTACTACCGCACCGTCGAGGCCCGCGTTTTCGGCGATCTGCCTAATCGGTTCTTCCAGGGCCCTCTTTACAATTTTAAAGCCCACCTTTTCGTCGTCGGTCAGATCTTTCATTTCAGCTTTGTCCAGGGCCAGAGAGGCCTGGATAAGGGCGATGGCCCCGCCGGAGACTATGCCTTCGTCTATGGCAGCCCTGGTGGCGGAAAGGGCATCTTCTACCCGGTGCTTCTTCTCTTTAAGTTCTACCTCAGTGGCAGCCCCTACGTTGATCACCGCGACCCCTCCGGCCAGTTTGGCCAGTCTTTCCTGGAGTTTTTCCTTGTCGTAGTCGCTGGTGGTTTCTTCGATCTGGGCCTTAATCTGGGCGATCCGGTCCTGGATTTCTTTTTGCTTGCCCGCACCGTTAATAATCGTGGTATTGTCCTTGTCGATCTTAATGGTCCTGGCCCTTCCAAGCTGGCTGATGTCGGTGTTTTCGAGCTTAAGCCCCAGCTCGTCCGAAATGACTTCGCCCCCGGTGAGGATGGCGATGTCTTCCAGCATGGCCTTCCGGCGATCCCCAAAGCCTGGAGCCTTTACGGCGCAGGTCCTGAGGGTTCCCCGCAGGCTGTTCACTACCAGGGTAGAAAGGGCTTCGCCGTCCACATCTTCGGCGATGATAAGGAGGGGTTTACCGCTTTGGGCGACCTTCTCCAAGAGGGGAAGCATGTCTTTCATGTTGGATACTTTTTTATCGTGGATAAGGATGTACATATCCTCGTACACACAGGTCATGGTGTCCCGGTCAGTTACGAAGTAAGCTGAGATATAACCCCGGTCAAACTGCATACCCTCCACAAATTCGATTGTGGTATCCATGGTTTTCGATTCTTCAACGGTTATGACCCCGTCTTTACCGACCTTTTCCATGGCATCGGCGATGGTGGTGCCGATTTCCTGGTCATTGTTGGCAGAAACTGAGGCTACATGGGAAATTTCTTCTTTGTCGTTGATTTTCTTGGAGTTCTTCTTGATTTCTTCCACCGAAAGAGCCACCGCCTTATCAATGCCCCGCTTCATTTCCAGGGGGGTCATCCCTGCGGCTACCGCTTTTAGGCCCTCTTTTACCATAGAATAGGCCAGTACGGTGGCGGTGGTGGTGCCGTCTCCGGCCACATCATTGGTCTTGGTGGCCACTTCTTTTAAGAGCTGGGCCCCCATATTTTCGTAAATGTCCGCCAGCTCAATCTCTTTCGCCACTGATACCCCGTCTTTGGTAACCGTGGGGGCCCCAAATTTCTTGTCTAAAAGTACATTCCGTCCCTTGGGGCCCAGGGTAACCTTAACGGCCTGGGAAATTTGCTCAACCCCGGAAAGTAGCTTGCGCCGGGCTTCTTCGTTGAACACTAATTGTTTCGCCATTTCTTCATCTCCTCTTTATTCCCCGTTTCGCGTCAGATTACTCGGTCCCTGCGAAATCGGTATATTGTGAATGATTTATCTCCCCTTATGGAGAAGGAACCCCAGTTGGATTCCCTATTAAACTAGCAAATTTTTTGAACTTGGGCAATAGGACAGATACGAAAAATGTGCTACCATCCCCTCAGGGAGGCATAGGGTGGTACATATATACACTGATGGAGGCTGTTCGGGGAACCCTGGGCCCGGAGGCTGGGCCTATGTGATGGTCCTTAAGGGGTTCCAGGGCGATACCATAGCGGCCGAAGAATGGGGTTCCGAAAAAGACACCACCAATAACCGAATGGAACTCATGGGGGTAATTTCGGCCCTCAAGGCCCTGTGTTCCAGGAACGATCTGCCCAGGGAGGTAGCTCTCTATACGGATTCCCAGTATGTTCAGAAGGGGATGACCCAATGGATCCATACCTGGAAAAAAAATTCCTGGCGGACCAGCGATAAAAAACCCGTAAAAAACCAGGATTTATGGAAAGAATTGGATGCCCTGGCCTCGGAGGTCCCCCTGGAATGGGTCTGGGTGAGGGGCCATGACGGTAATAAATATAATGAGCACTGCGATGCCCTGACCCAAAGGGCCATAGGCGAAATTTCCCAGACCCTCTAGCTTCCTCCCTATTGTAGACCCTCGGCATAGTCGTTATACTCATATAATTGATAAGGAGCGGCCAATGAAACAAAAATATATTGGATACATCGCCCTGGGACTCCTTTTGGGGTTCCTTTCCTGTACGAGCACTCCCCCGGCGGAGGATCCCCTCACGGCGGCCATGGACGGCCCTCCGCTTCAGGCGGACCTAAGCGCCCTTGATGCTGCCGCCGCCCGGGCTGCAGCGGCCCGGCGGGAGGCCCTGGATTTTAATGCCCCCCTCTTCCTTCCCAACGAATGGGCAGCGGCAGATTCCCTCTATACCCAGGCAGAACAAGGCCGCCGCAGCGGCACCCGCCAGGAAGCCCTGGATTCCGCGGCCCGCTATAACCTGGCTGCCGATGCTCTGGAGGCCCTGCTTCCCAGGGCCATCAGCGAGGGCTACGATTTTTATGATGCCCAGCTATGCGAGGCCCGGGAGGCGGCGGTGAGGGCCGGTGCCGAAGTATTGGCCCCCGATCACCTTTTGCATGCCGATAACACCGTCGTCAGAGCTTTAGAAAGCTACGAAGCGGGGGATTACACCGCCGCCCGGGATACCGCCGATGAAGCTCTTACCATGTATAATGCCATACGGGTTACCCTGGAGGCTGGAAATGTCCGGGAGAGGATCATAGAGCTGGGCCTTACCCAGTTTGATCCCACCAACCTGGGCCTGGGGGACGATGCCATGCGGAGTGCCCTCCTGGCCTTCGATTCTGCTGACTACGAAAGGGCCCTGGAAGAAGGCGAGACCTCTCTTCACCATTACAGCCTGGCCTTAAACGAAAGCTTTAGGGCCTTTGCAGAAGAAGTTGGATTTGAAGCCTCCAGAGAAAGGGAAAGGGCTCTGGAGTTACGGGCCAACATAGCCATGCGGGTAGAATTCCCGCCGGTGGAAGCCATCTATACCAGAGCCGTTTCGGCCTTTGAAGGGCGGCGCTTCGAAGAGGCGGTTACCCTCTACCTGGAATGTACCCCCCTCTATAGGCAGTTAAGCGAAGATACCCTGGTAAAACAGAGGCTGGCCGATGAAGCCATACAACTGGCGAATGAAAGGATGGCCGAAAGCGATGAGCTTGCCCGGGAAGCTGAACGGATCCTTGAAGGAGGCCTCTGATGAAGCGAAGATTCATTGTACCCATATTAATACTCCTGGCGGGGCTCCTTCCTGCCCAGATCCAGAGGATCGCCGAGGCTGATCCCGATTCACCGGTCCCGGCGGCCATACGCAACAACGGCTACTTCCTCGAGAGCCTTAGGCTGACCCTCCTGGCCGAGGAGGCCTATGCCATAGGGGACTACGATGCCTCTACCCAGTACGCCGAAGATGCGGTGCGCTATGCGGAGCTCTCCGATGAATGGGTCCTCCTGCAATTAAAGATCCGGGAAACCGATAACGCCATTGCTGCGGCCCGGCACAGGCTGGACTTTGCCACGGCGGTGAATGCCGCAGAACGGTTTCCCGACGAGTACCTTCTGGCTACTCAGGCCTTTGAGGAAGCCCGGTCCCACCGGGCCTTTGAACGCTGGGATCCCGCCATCGAAGCGGCGAACCGGGTCCTGGAATTCCTCGCCATGGTGGATGATCAAATGGGTCCCCTCCCTCTGCCCTCCCAGTATGTCGTAAGGCCCTGGACCACCTTTAGGGACTCCCTCTGGTACATAGCCGGCCAAAGCTGGGCCTATAACGATCCCTGGCAGTGGCGCCGGCTCTACGAGGCTAACCGGGACCGGATGCCCGAGCCCGACAACCCGGACCTCATCCATCCCGGCATGATCCTGAACATTCCAAGCATCAGGGGAGAAACCCGCTCCGGTACCTGGAATGCCGAAGGTACCTATGTACCCCTTCCCTAAGGGGGCTGGAGGATAGGATGAGCCACATAGAAAAGCTTTTTGGCCTGGCCAATAAGGTAGCCATAGTCACCGGCGGTGCCAGGGGCATAGGTAAGTGCGCCGCCGAGAACATGGCCGCCGTAGGGGCAGACATCGTCATCTTTGATATCCTCGATGACCTGGCAGCCCAGACCGCCCAGGAGATCGCCGCGGCCCATAAGGTCCGGACCGCCAGCTTCCATTGCGATGTCACCGACCCTGAGCAGGTAAAGGCTTCGGTGGAGGCGGCGGCCCAGAAGATGGGCACCCTGGACCTTCTGTTTAACAATGCAGGGATAGTAATCCAAGTCCCCGCCGAAGATGTGAGCCCCGAAGATTGGCGGAAGGTGGTGGATGTAAACCTCAATGGGGTGTTTTATATGGCCCAGGCCTTTGGCAAGTGGCTCATCAGCCATAACAAAAAGGGCTCCATCGTCAACACCGCCTCCATGTCCGCCACCATAGTAAATATACCCCAGCCCCAGGCTTCGTATAACGCCACCAAGGCGGCGGTGCGGCACCTTTCGAAATCTCTGGCGGTGGAGTGGGTCCAAAAGGGAATCAGGGTTAATTCTATCAGCCCCGGTTATATCTGGACCGACCTAACCGCCTCGGTGCGGGAGGACTACCGGAATTCCTGGATCTCCCAAATCCCCTTTGGCCGGATGGGGGATCCCCAGGAACTGGCGGGAGCCATCATCTACCTCTTTTCCGAGAGTGCCGCCTATACCACCGGCTGTGACATCCTCATCGACGGAAGTTTTACGGTGGTGTAAACCCTCATCATCTTTTTCTGGATAGGATGGGTCATGGATACAAAATCGAAGATTGAAAAACTGCGGGCCCTGGATAGGGAGTTCCGGTACCTCAATAAGGCCATAGGGGTCTTGCAATGGGATCAGGAAACCTACCTGCCCGAAAGTGGCGTAGAGGAGCGGTCTGAGCAGCTGGCCCTCTTAGAAGGGATAGCCCACGAAAAGCAGGTCGACCCCCAGGTGGCCCAGCTTTTAAACGATCTGGGCTCCTCGAGCGATAACCCCCAGGGGGATCCCAAGCTGGACCCCCTCGAGCAGGATTATCTGCGGGTCCTCCGGCGCAACTATGATAAGGCAGTAAAGCTGCCCGTGGATTTTGTCTCCGACGCCGCCAGGGCCGCCGGGCTCTCCCAGGCTGCCTGGGTAAAGGCCCGGCAGGATAACGATTTTTCGGTCTTCTTACCCCACCTAAGCAAGATGATAGACTTTGCCCGCCGCCGGGCCGCCTACTGGGGTTATGAAAAGAACCCCTACGACGGCCTCCTGGACAGCTTCGAACCAGAAATGGGGACCGATGCTATCTCTGCGGTCTTTGGGCCCCTGGGGGATAGACTTTCTAGCCTGCTCCAGAAGATCGCCGCCCGGCCCCGGCCCGACAGTTCTTTCCTGGATAGGGACTTTGACACATCTACCCAGGCTGCCTTTAGCCGGGAGATCATGGGGAAACTGGGCTTCGATTTTGGACGGGGCCGGGTTGATGTATCGGCCCACCCCTTTTCTACCACCCTGGGTTCCCATGATGTCCGCATTACCACCCGTTATCTGGGCCGGCAGGTCCAGTCGGGGATCTTTTCCACCATCCATGAACTGGGTCATGCCTTTTACGAACTGGATTTAAACCCCGCCCTGGGCCTCACGAGCCTGGCCGAAGGAGCCTCCATGGGGATCCACGAATCCCAGTCCCGGCTCTGGGAAAACGTCATAGGCCGGAGCCGGCCCTTTTGGGATTACCTCTACCCCTCCCTGGTATCTCATTTTCCCGATCACCTCAAGGGGATTTCCTGCGAGACTTTTTACCGGGCCGTAAACCTGGCTGAGCCCTCCTTTATCCGGGTCGAGGCCGACGAGGTAAGTTACAGTCTTCACATTATCGTACGCTTCCAACTCGAGAGGGACCTTTTCCAGGGCAGTCTAAGGGCCGAGGATCTTGGCCAGGCCTGGAAGGATAAGATGAAGCAGTACCTAGGCATAGTGCCCGAAACCGACGCCCAGGGGGTGCTCCAGGATATCCACTGGTCCATGGGGGCCTTTGGCTACTTCCCCAGCTATGCCCTGGGGAATTTATATGGCCTTCAGTTTTGGGCCAAGATGCAGGAAGATCTGCCCAAGGTGCAAACCCTGATAGGGGAGGGGAACTTTAGCCCCATCCGCAGCTGGCTTAGGGATCATATCGCCGTCCATGGTGCCCGGCTCCCTCCCCAGGAACTCCTCAAGTCCCTGACGGGGCAGGAACTATCGGCGGAGCCCTTTTTGTCTTATATAGAATCCAAGTACTCGGAACTGTACGGGCTCTAGGTTCTTTCGTTTTTACCGCCGCTTCTCTAAGAGGATCTCTGCGATCTCTGCAAAGCCCTCGCCGCATTCCCGGGAGGCCACAAAGGCAGGCTTGTGCTTAATCAAGTCGCCGTAGCGGTGTACATTGGCTACCCCGCAGGCCAGGGGGAAGCGTTTAAACATGGGTTCATCGTTTGGGGAGTCCCCCACAAAGACCACCTCCAGATCCCCCTGGGGTCCTGGTTTCCAGTCGAAACGTTTAGACAAAAATGTCTCCGCCATGGAAAGCTTGTCGTAGTGTCCCATCCATATATTCACATGGATGGAAGAGACCTTGGCGACAGCTCCCTCTTCCTGAGCTATAGCTTTAATCCTTTCAGCTGTTTCCAGGGGAAGGACTGGATCTTCTTCGGCAAAGTCCAGGGCCAGGTCGAAGAGCCGGGCGAACTGGTCCTTGGCCACCCTTAGGTCGGGGATCTCTTCAAAGGCCCGTTTTTTTACCTGTTCTAACACGGGATGGTCATTCCGTACGGCCTGGTTGTGGTAATCTGTTTTAAGGATGGGGAGCTTCCCTGGGACGGGGTTAGGTTCTTCCCAAAAGGCCAGGGCTCCGTTCTCTCCCAGGACACCGTCAACGGGCCATTCCCGGGCAATGAGATCACACCAGCCGGCGGGCCTCCCTGTGACGGGGATCACCTTAAGGCCCGCCTCTTTTAACTTCCATAGGGCATTATAGGCGGAGGCCAAAAGCTTTCCCTCCAGGGTGAGGGTGTCGTCTATGTCCATGAGTACATAGGCAACCTTCCGGGCTTCCTGGTTTGTTAATTCTGAGATGGGTTTCATGGAACCATCTTATTGTGAAAGAGCCATATTGTCATTACCATGGATGAATGAAAGGATCCCTCCCCAAAGTTGCGGGCACCTTGTCTTATCTGAGGCCCCTGGATGTGCCTGTCTTTGTCCTGGCCCTGGCTCTGACCCTTTTGGGGGCCAGAACCCTCCACCGCCTGGGCAGCGATGCCCCTTGGGTGAGCATCCGCAGTCCCAGCCAGAGCTGGATCTACCCCCTGGACACCCATGGGGAGTTTAAGGTTTCGGGGCCCCTGGGGGATACCTGGATAGTCATATCCCAGGGCCAGGCCAGGATTAGCTCCTCTCCCTGTCCGGCCCAGACCTGTGTGGCCGCCCCTGCCTTAGAGAGCCCCGGTCATTGGGTTGCCTGTCTCCCCAACCGGGTTTTCATGATCCTGGAAGGGGCCCAAGGTGATATAGATGCGGTGGCTCGATAAGCCTCAGCGCCGTCTCATCGCCATGATGGGGGGCCTCTGTTTTTTCGCCGCCCTCTTGGAATACCTTATCCCCAAGCCCCTTCCCTTTATCCGCCTGGGCCTGGCCCAGCTCCCCCTCCTCTTGGCGGTGGATCTTCTGGGCTTTCCTGCCTTTCTTGTTCTTACGGCCGTAAAAATCATAGGCCAGGCCCTGATCTCCGGGAGCTTGCTCTCCTACCTGTTTTTGTTTTCCCTGGGGGGGACCGCCGCTTCGGCTCTGCTCATGTACGGCCTGCGCCGCTTATTTGGAAAGAAGCTCATCAGCTTCCTGGGGCTCAGTGTAGCTGGGGCCCTGGCCTCCAATGTGGTAAGTCTGACCCTGGCCCGGTTCCTGGTTTTTGGCGACAGTGTCCGTTATGCGGTAGTCCCTGTCCTTGCCCTGGGGATCCTCACCGGGACCCTCCTGGGATTATGTGCCGAGTATTTCAGCCGCCATTCCCTCTGGTATAAAAGCCAGGGCGATAATATCGAAGGCATGGAAAGCCCGGCCAAGCCCCTTCCCCTGGAAGTAGAGCCTTCCAGAAACCCAGAAGCCCAGAAAGCTCCTTTTTTCCTGCCCTCGGATCTGGCAATAGCAGGGCTCTGCATGGCGGCGGCCTTGTTATCCCCCTCGGTTCTGCTCGTCAGGGCTATCCAGTTTTTCTTCTTCGCCCTTCTTTGTTGGATTTCGGGCCGCCGTTTTAAACCCCATGTTACTGCCCTCGTGATCCTTACGGTCACCTTCTTCAATCTCCTTATCCCCTACGGGGAGATCCTCTATACCGCGGGCCCCCTGGTGATTAGTTCCGGGGCTCTTGCGGGGGGTCTGTACCGGGGCCTCACCCTGGGGGGCCTTTTCATGGTTTCCCGCTTTAGCATCCGAAGGGGACTGGTCCTGCCAGGCCTTTTGGGGGAGATCCTCTCTGAGGCCCTGGGGGTCTTTGCCGCCCTCAGTGAGGAGCCCCTTAAACTCCGCACCAAAGCAGACAGGGCCGGCTTTTTGGGGCAGCTAGATCATCTATTGGTGGGGATCCAAAAAAAAGAACCCCAGGGAGCGGTACCTAAAGGTGCCGGCCCTGGGGTCTTTAAGTCCCGGCTTGTGCTCCTGGGCTTGGTTACCCTCGCCTGGATGCCGGTTCTTCTGGTTTAAAAAACTACCTAACTTCGACTCCCCCGGTAACAACCATGCGGCCGTCGGTGGCAGGAGTGATGGTGCCGCCCCTGGAGGCGATGTACTCAATGACCACATAGGACAGGAGCAGCTGGGCATTGTACTGGTTTGTGGCCCGGGTAAGGATCGTGTAACCGTCCCCGCCCCCCAGGAGGAAGTCGTTGGTGACAAAGCGATAGGTGCGGTTGGGATCTACCGGTGCACCCCCTATGGTAAGGCCAGAGATGGTCTGGCTCGGCACATCAATGGCAAAGCGGACATCGCTGGAAACTTGAGGAAAGCCCCCCGCACCCTGGGGTATGGTGGCCATGAAGTTAAAGAGTTCGATAACCTCCGCACCGCTTAGGTCAACAATCCAAAGGAAGTTTTCAAAGGGAAGGACTGTCAGGATGTTTTCCCGGGTTAAGGGACCTGCAGGAAGTTCGGCCCTCATGTTGCCCCCATTGTGGAAGGCAAAATCGAGCTGCTGGTTCATCACTTCCCGGAAATACCAGGTGTTGGCATCGTTGATCATGTTACCCAGGGCGGTTTCGATAAACCGGGTCTGGCGATCGCCAAAGATAAAGGTATCGGTAGCATTGCCAATTACCTCCGAAAGGCTCGCTTCTGCCTGCTCCAAATAGGGAGCCAGAAGGGCGGTCATTTCGGGGTGGGGTGCAAAGGTCTGGGCTGTGGCGGTATTAATGGCCACAGGCCGCCAGTCAAAGCTTTGGATCCTGCCGTCGACGATGGCAATCCGGGCTTCACCGACGTAACGGCCCCAGTCATTGGCACTGACGACATAGGCGTTCCCCACCCTCAGGGGCTGGGAAAAGAAGGAGTGGGCATGGCCGTCCACAAAAATATCAATCCCCGGCACCGCGGCAGCCACATCCTGTACGGTGGTGTGTTCATCCGACTCCCGGTTATCTCCCAGGTGGGTAAGGGCGATGACTATGTCCACCAGTTCCCTTTCCCGAAGCAGGGTTACCGCTTCTTGTGCTGCCGTAATTTCGTCCAGGAACCTAATGTTCATGGCATGGGCGGAAGAAATATCCAGGGTCCGCAGGGTGGTAATGCCGATGATCCCAACCCTAAAGCCTTCGTAGTCCATCACCAGGTATTGGTTCCCCCCGAGGTAACGCCGGCCCTGCTGTACATTGGAAGAAACCCAGGAAAAGTCCGAAAGACCTACCTGACGGTTTATCCGGGCCAGGTTTACATTGAACTCGTGGTTTCCAAAGGTCATGGCATCGTAACCCATGAGGTTATAGGCCGCGATATCCAGCTCTCCGCCAAACATGTTGGCCAGGGCGGTACCGGTATTCATATCCCCCGCATCCACCAGGAGGACGTTTTGGTGGTTGGCCCTGACCTGTTCAATAAAGGTCATCCGCTCAGCGACGCCGCCCTGTCCTCCCTGGGGCAGGATCCTCCCGTGATGGTCGTTGGTATGAAGCAGGACGAGTTCGTAGACCCTTCCTTCTTCCCGTTGTACCGGTTCGGCTACGCTGGAACAGCCTGCTGCCAGGGCAAACATGAGCAGCGCCGCGGTGATAAGTACAAATGGCACTTTTTTGCTAATCTTCATTTCACATCCCTCCATTTAGGATTTCTTTGTCTCGCCTGGCATTGAAGATCCCAGGCTGGGCTCAGTATAGCGGATAGGGTAATAAATTTCTACGACCCCCTCTCTAGGGGCATGGGGGGGCTAGCTCCAGATGAGCCAAATGAGGACATAGCCGGTAATCACCGCCGCCAGGGTAAAGGGGACGCTAATTTTCATGAAAGTCCCGGCCTTTACTTCGTAGCCTTCTTTTCGGAGGATCCCCAGGGCGGTAATGTTCGCCGAGGCCCCTATGGGGGTTAAATTCCCCCCCAGGGTTGCGCCCCCTAAGAGTCCAAAATAAAGGAGATAGGGGGGGATACCCATAAGCTCGGCAATGCCGGCAGTTACCGGCAGCATGGTGGCTACATAGGGTATGTTATCAATGATGGCGGAGATCAGCACCGAGAACCAGACGATGAGGGTGAAGATCAGAAACAGGTTCCCTCCTCCTATCCGCACAAATAAATTGCTTATATCTTCGACCAGGCCCGCCTCGGTTACCCCGCCGATAACGATAAAGAGGCCTGTCAAGAGAAGGAGGGTGAAGTAATCGATCTCCTTCAGGGCCCCCTTTAGTACAGAGAAGCTCCTGGTTTTTATGATGTACCGTACCAGGGCTATGATAAAAAGACCGGTGCAGATGAGCCCGTTGGTTATCTCCGGTTTAAAAGCGGCGGGGATAAAAGAGGCTGCTATCAATAGAAGGATAATGCCAAACATGAGGACCGTGGGGAAGTAATCTTCCACCTTCGTCCGTCCCAGGGCCTGGACATGCTGGGTCTGCTTTCGAAACTCAAAGAGGAGGGTTAAAGCAGATGCGATGGCTCCCGCCTGGACTATCCAAAACATCCCCGCCTTTCCCTGGAACACAAAGAAATCCAGGAAATCCATTCCGGCTATGCCCCCCAAGAGAATGGATGTGGTGTCCCCTACAAGGGTAGCAGCCCCCTGGAGGTTCGAGGCAATGGCGATGGCTATGATGCTGGGGACCGGAGATATTTCCAGCTTCTTCGAGATGGTTAGGGCCACCGGGGCTATGATAAGGACCGTAGCCACATTGTCTATGAAAGCTGAGATGAGCCCCGAAAAGAGGGAGAGGGCCACAATGGCCCATTTCACATTGGGGGTTTTCTCGATAATGATGTCCCCCAAAAGGGCGGGCATTTTTGACTCGATAAAGAAAGAAACCACCCCCATGGTTCCGCCTATCATAAGAAGGACATTCCAGTTTATGGCGAAAAAGACCTGATTAAGGGGCAGGATCCCCAGGATGACGAAGAGGGCCGCCGAAATCAGGGCAGCATGGGCCCTCCGCTTGGGAAAACTGAGCAGGCAAATATAGGTGAGGGAGAAGAGTATCAGGGCCACAAGCTTAGGATCCAAGCCAAGGTAATGTAACATGGTAGTTCCATTGCTACCATGGAAGCAGTCCCTTGTCAATGAAGCCAATCTTATTACACTCTATTATTACACGGTACTATAAAGGAAGAAAAACATGAAAATTCTCATAGCCCCCGATTCATATAAAGGAAACATGAGTGCCCCCATGGTGTGTGCTATCATCGAAGAGGGGATCCTCCGGGCCCATCCTGAAGCTCAGGTGCAGAAACTTCCCCTGGCCGATGGGGGGGAGGGAACCGCCCGGGCCATCACCCTGGCTGCAGGGGGCCAGTTCGTTAAGGTTTCCCTCCAGGGCCCCCTGGGGGATCCCCACAGCGCCGAGTTTGGTCTTATCCGCCAGGGGAAGACGGCGGTGCTGGACCTGGCCAGTGCCTCGGGGCTGGAACTGGTACCCAGGGAAAAACTGGACCCCCTTAGGGCCAGCTCCTATGGGACCGGGGAACTCATCAAGGCTGCCCTGGATAGGGGAGCCCAGGAATTACTCATCGGCATAGGGGGCAGCGCCACCAACGAGGGGGGGCTAGGGCTGATCAGCGCCCTGGGCTTTCGGGTCCTGGATGCCGCCGGGGAGCCGGTGGGCCAGGGCGGTCAGGCCCTGGAGCGCATCGCCTCGGTGGATAGCTCCGGGGCGGACCCCCGCCTAAGGTCGGTCCGCATCAGGGTGGCCTGCGATGTTACGAACCCCCTTCTGGGGGACCGGGGGGCCTCGGCGGTCTTTGGACCCCAAAAGGGGGCCGATCCAGGGATGGTAAAAAAGCTGGATGCGGGGCTGGCCCGCCTGGCCCAGGCCTGGATTAAGGCCGGTCTTGCCCAGGATGTGGAGCAGCCCGGGGATGGAGCTGCCGGCGGGGTAGGGGCGGCCCTGCGGATCTGCCTGGGGGCTACAATGGAAAGCGGGGCCCTCCTGGTCATGGGGGCCGCGGGCTTCTTTGAGCAGCTCCCTGGGACCGGCCTGGTTATCACCGGAGAGGGCCGCACCGACGGCCAAACCCTGGGGAGCGGCAAACTCTGTGCCGTGGTGGCCCGGGAGAGCCGTAAGGCCCAGGTTCCCGTGGCCCTCCTGTCGGGGGCCCTGGCCGGCGATCTAAGCGAAATTATGGGGGCCTTCGATTATGCCCTTTCCATCAGCAACGGGGAACCGAGCCTGGACCAGATGCTGGAGCAGGGGCCCCGAAACCTGGGTCTGGCGGCAGAAAATTTGGTCCGGGCCCTTCTTCTGGGCCAGAAGCTTACCTCGAAAGGGGTCTAAAGATCAGAACCCCTTCGGGCAGCTCTTCGGGGAAGCTATAGAGTTCCAGCCGCCCCTCCCGCAGATCCCAGTGATGGACTGCTTCGAGGTAGCGGAAGAACTCGTGCTCCAGGAAGCCTTCGGGGGGGTAAAGGCTGGCCATCATGGTGCTCCCCAGGGGGCTGATGCTGATCCCTTGAGCTTCATCGGTATCATAATTGCCAAAGTAGCGGTTGGGGGCGGCGGTACCGCTTAAAAGCCCCTCCGAAAAAGCCAGGGTGTACCGGAGGACCCCATCACCCCAATTAAAGAGCCGGGGCTCTTCACCTTCTGCTGTGGGAATCAGTTCCACCAGGATCCATTCCCGGTTTTCTACCCCCGAAAATTCCGGCAGCCCCCCTCCCTCTATGTGAGCACAGGAGGCCGCCAGGGCCAGAATCGCAAGGACGAGACCCATGAAAAAAACCTTGTGTTTCATCTTACCCTTCCCCTTCTCTAAGTTATTGATAAAATATACCATATAATAGAAACCTAATTGATAAAGGAGATTCCTATGAAAATAGTACAAACCGACAAGGCCCCGGGGGGAAGTCAGCTCTATTCACAGGCCGTTATTTGCGGCAGCCTGGTCTTCTGCTCCGGCCAGATTGCCCTCTCCCCCGAAACCGGCGAAATATGCGGAACCACCGTCACCGAGCAGGCCGAACAGGTGATCAAGAACCTCAAGGCAGTCCTGGAAGAGGCAGGTTCCTCCATCACCAGGGCGGTAAAGTGCACCTGCTTCCTCTCTGACATGGGGGACTTTGCCGCCTTTAACGAGGTCTACGCCAAGCACTTTACCAGCCGGCCGGCCCGCTCTACCTTTGCGGTCAAGGAACTCCCCCGGAGTGTCCTGGTCGAAATCGAAGTCATCGCCGAGATCTGAATCAACCAACCGGGTTGCTGCACAAGTCCACTACCGGACCAACAAGAATTCTACCCGCCGGTTTTTCCAGCTATTGTCCTGGTCCTGGGGGTTGGCCACCGTAATGCTGCCCCCCCGGCCCACCGAAGAGAGTCTGGCCCGGTTTACCCCATAGTCTACCAGATGCTCAATGACAAAGCGGGATCTCGCCAGGCTGAGGGGCTGAAGCTCCTCCGTCTCTTCCCGGGCCGTCCCCAATACGGGGTTGGCATGGCCCTCCACGATGATCCGGTAATCCCTAAAACGGTTGAGGATCTCCGCCACCCTTCTGAGGACCCACTCGTTATTGTCCAGCCTTTCTTGGCCTATGTCGATAAAGTCCGCATGGTTGGCCCTAAAGGTAATCGAGGGGATCTGGATCCGTAGCATGTCTCCGTCCCGGATCACCAGGACGTCGGTGGTTATATACCCCTCAAGGACGCTGGTATTACCTAAAACATCGCTGGCCCTTAGGAGGTAACGGTAGTCGGTGGCACCCTGGACCAGTTCGCTCCTGTTGCTCCTGCCGTCCCAGATGAGCTCCCGGGCGGCAGTCCCCCGGCCATTGGTGCGGTAGAAGAGCTGCTCCGTCCCTTCGGTTTCATAGAACTCCAGGGACCAGTCGGCGATGGGGGAGGGGTCTGCCATCCCCAGATAGATGAAGAGTTCATCGTCCACCCCGTCATTGTCGGGGCTGAAGAATTGGGGACTGGACCTAAAGCTCAAAACCGGCCCCGACACATCTACCAATATGGGAGAGGAGCTCACGCTTACTTCGTCCCCCTTGGCATAACTCACCCTGAGGGTGGGGGTGAAATACCCTTCCTCGACCGAGTCCCCCTGGGTTCTTCCGTTCCAGCTCAGGTTAGAGGGGATGGGCCCCGTCCCTCCCAGGGGGGAGGGAAGGCTTTGTATCACCCTTCCTCCCTCATCGAGGAACTCCAGCACCCAGGATTCTATCCCCTCCGGGAGGGAGTTGATCACCTCAAAGCGGATGGGCCCTGCCGCAGCAGCCGGAGCCCCCGGCCGGGGAGAGATAGCTTCCGCCGAGGCGGTCAGGAAGATCCGGGGGATCCGGGCATCCAGGACCAGGTTAGTCAGTTCATGCCGGGTCCGGTTCCCCGCCTCGTCCTCGGCGCTCATGGCAAAGCTATAGGTCCCGTCACTGGCGATGTTCCCCGCCTGGTCCCGGCCGTCCCATTCAAAGTTCTCCGGGGCCGCCCCGGTCCAGGTCCAGGTTCGTACGATATTATTGTTTCTGTCCCGGATTTCCGCCGTCCAGGTATCCTCGGCCCCGGTGCGAACAGTCAGGGGCAAGCTCTCCCTTCGGCCGTTCCCGTTAGGCGCAAAGATAGTATAGGGGGCCGAGAGTTCCCCCTGGGGAGGAACCGTATCCACCCTAAAGGGAGATGATTCGGAACGGGGTCTGTTTCCATTCCTATAGAGCACTTCCAGTTGGGCGGTGTAGGATCCATCGGCCGCCGCCAGGCCCCCGTTGTTTCTGCCGTTCCAGGGGATAGCAGGGGGCAGGGCCCCCGAACCTTCCAGGGTTCTTACGAGGCTGCCGGTACCGGTCTCCCTGATATCGATGCGCCAGCTCTCTACGCCCTCGCTCTCTTTAAGCTGGGGAAGCAGGTTAAGGCTGGTCCGGGGGCTATTCCCCGTGGGAGAAAAGGCCCGGTAATCGGTGGCGAGGACCACTGGAGTATCCCGGGTGTCAACTTCAAACTCTATGACATTGGATCTCCCCGGGTTTCCCGCCAGGTCAGTGCCGCTGAGCACATAGGTGTAGAACCCGTCCCCCACCAGGGTGCCCGAATCATCGAGGCCGTCCCAGCTTATCCGCTCTGGCAGGGCTCCGGGGCTAAACCGGAAGGTCCGCACCACCGGGCCTCCCCGCTCATGGATTTCCCCCACCCAGGGGATCTCCGTATCTATTTCCTGGGATATGACCATCTCCCTTAGGGGGCTGTCGGGGTTAAAGGGAGAAAAAATGTTACCCTGTCCCCGGACCGTAGCTCGGGGGGGGCTGATATCCAGGATAAAGGGGGCCGACTCGGCCTGGGAGCTAAGGCCGTTCTGGTAACGGACCAGCAGCAGGGCCCTGTATTCCCCCTCCGCCAGGGGCCGGCCTGCCTGGTTAAGGCCGTTAAACTCCAGGGTCTCGGGCAGGGCCGGATCGCTATAGGTCCGCTGAACCAGGTTAGACTGGTTCACTATCTCCAGGCTCCAGGCCACGATGCCCTCCTGGACCGGCACATGGAGACTCAAGATCTGGCTGTCCTGGATCCCGTCTCCGTTAGGTGAAAAATGGCTGTAACGGATACTGAGGCCCACCTCTGGCCGCTGGGTGTTTACCACGATGTTCCCCAGGGCGGCCTCGCTAAAATTCTGGGCCCTGTCCCTGGCGCTGATCCGGTAGCTGTAGACCCCATCGGCCGCGATCTCTCCATCGTCGTTGGTCCCGTCCCAGACCGTATCTGCCGGGGATGCATTGGTGGTCCTAAAGGTCCGTATCCTCTGGCCCAGGGAATTATATATGCCCCCCTCCCAGAGATCCTCCACCGAACCCCGCTGGCCTATGGTTAGGCTGTCCTTGTCCCCTCCGCCCCCGGGAGAAAATATGTTCTCCTGGTTCACAAAGGGGCGAAGGACGATTTCCGGAGGAGTCAGGTCCACATGGGCCGGGAAGGGCCCTATGGCGGCGGCATTCCCCGAATCATCGACTGCCGAAATCGTGAAATAGTAGATTCCATCCTGGGCGAGGTCGCCGTTGTCATAGACCCCGTCCCATCGCAGGACTGGCGGGACCTCTACCATGGTCTTTACCGCCAGGAGGCGATCGAAAAAGTTATGGATCCCCTGGGTTTCGGGCCTTAGTTCCCGGTTCCGTATGGTTCGAAGGACCCTCCCTTCCTCATCCTGGATTTCAAAGGTCCATTCGACCACAAACCTTTCGTCTGTTATGGAGAGGGGAATTTCCAGAAAGTCCGCCTGGCCCGTGTTATTGGGGGCAAACCACTGGGGCTCTTCGTAATCGATAAGGATCCGGGGGGGGTTGGTATCCACCCTCCCCACATGCCAGGTAAGGCCTCCGCCCATGGCCCAGATGCCCTCATAGAGGGGTTTGGCTGCCAGGTTCACCTGGAGATCCCCATCGGAAGGGAGCCGGTCGGCCATGAGGCGCCGCCCCCCTGTTTGGAGCTGGAAATTTACTCCCACCCCTATGGAGGGAATGGGGGAGGGGCCCGCATTATCCATGGTTTCCCTTATATTGAACTGGGTTGAGGTCCCCACGGTGATCCTTTCGGCAATAAGCAGGTTCAGACCCAGCTTGCCCGCCAGGTTTTGAACCCCCGGCCCCAAAAGGTCGGCGGCCAGGCGAATTTTTATTGGGTCCGCGGCGTCCCCCTGGCCCCGGATGCGGAGCACATCAAAGGCGACCCCCGCGGCGGGGGTAAAGGCATGGGGGACCCAGCTTATCCCCAGGCTTCGGGCCGTGATGGCCCAGGTAAAATCTCCCAGGGGGCCCAGGTCCCCCATATTGTAGCGAAAGCCCAGATCCCCCGAGATGATCCAGTTATTTCCCGTGTAAAAACCCAGGTTTAAGCCCGCCCCCAGGCTCAGCTGGGGGTAGATTTCCTTGGCGGCGTTTACATTGATGAGCAAAGAATTATCGATAGGAAAGGCCTCATAGGGGCTCGAGAGGAGCCGGGCGGAACCCCCAAAGACCCCGTAGCGGGTGGGGATGATGGCCCCCAGGTTTATGGCCCCCAGACCCAGATCCTGATCGTCCCCAAAGCGGGGGAGGGCCAGATAGCCCGCATCAAAGATGATCCTCTGGGCTTCCCCCTCGGCGGCGGGGTTAAGGGCACTGGCCCCGGACCCTCCCCGGGAGGTGCTGAAGCCGCCCATTCCCGCCAGGGGAGGGGCGAACAGATCCTGGGCGGTGGTGGCTCCATGGGGAATGATCCATTCATCCCGGGAATACACTGAACTAAGTATGAGAATCCCCCCGAGGAGGGAAAGTATGGTTTTTTTCATAATTCTTCCTTATTAATGCCTATGGAGAGTATAGCAATTCTCGAAGCAAAAATGCAATTCTCAATGGTATTGATTTTCTCATTGAAGCCTTTTATTATTGAATATCATCTGCATTTTATTCTTGGAGGGATAATAATGAAAAAGATTGCTTTTTTACTGGTCCTCTGCTGTATCATAGCCGCATCGGCCTTTGCCTTCGGTACTCCCGAAAGGCCTACGACCATGCTCTTAACCGATGCCACAGGGATTGACGACCGCTCCTTTAACGCCGCCGCCTGGCGGGGAATCTTAGAGTTCTACGGCACCAACTGGAACCGGCAGGCCGGACGGGGTGAACTATTTCAGGTAGTCACCGCGGCTACCCAGGATATGTATATCCCCAATCTTCGGAACGCCACCGATGAGGGCTGGGATCTCATTATCACCACCGGCTTTACCTGGGCCGATGCCCTGGGTACTGTGGCATCCCAGAACCCCGATCAGAAATACATGATCGTGGACGTTGATTGGGTAGACCACCCCAATGTCATGCAGGCCTCCTATGCCGAACATGAAGGCTCCTTCCTCGTAGGGGTCGCCGCAGCTCTGAAGGCCCAGGCCGATGGTATCCAGAACCCAAGGTTCGGTTTTATCGGCGGGATTCCTAACGCGGTCATAACCAAGTTCCATGTGGGCTTTATCCAGGGGGTCATGGCGGTCCTGCCCAACGCTCAGTTTGTAGACTACTACGCCAATGACTGGGGCCGCCCCGACCTGGCCAAGACCCAGGCCATGAACTGGTACGATTCGGGGGTCTATGCCATCTTCTCCGCCGCCGGGGGCACCGGTCTCGGAACCATAGCCCAGGCCCGGGAATACCGGGAAATTGGCCGGAACGTATGGGCCATAGGGGTCGATTCAGACCAGCACGACGAGGGACTCTACACCGCCAGAGATTCCGCAGTCCTGACCTCCATGCTCAAGCGGGTAGAAGCCAGCGTCCTCTATGCCCTCAGGGCCATCGATGATGATACCTTTACCGGCCGGCATATTGAGTTCGGTCTCGCCGATAACGGGGTAGGCTTTTCCACCACCAACTCGGCCATGACCCGGAACATCGTCAATCAGGTGAATCAATACCGGGACCGGATCATCAGCGGCCAGATCAGGGTAATCCCCACCTACGCCGAAGCCCGGAACCTCCCTGGGTTCCCCCAGAATCTGCAAGCTAGGGACGACTGAGTGTTAAAGAGGCAACCCGGTTGGTTGCCTCTTTAACCTGGTACTTTTCAATACACATGTATTGAAAAGTACCCCGCAATTTGTTTTACGGGAAGGGTAGTAAAAACATCCCCCCCCTATCTATTCAAGCTGATGGGGGCGGGGTTATTTTTGCAAGGTGCTTACTGTCTCTTCATCAATCCCTGTAGCCGCTACGATGTCTTTTATTGGGTATCCTAATCTGAGTAAATTTTGTGCTATTTCCCGAGCCTGTTCCGATAAAGCCTCTTTCCGATCTTCGATTATACTTTCGATTGCCGCTTCGAACATACCCTTATACCCCCTGTCCTTGGCTTTCTCTATTATTGATAAATAATGGTTTATTTCTTCCTTGTCATGACCACTCTTTTCCAGAAATATTCTGATTGCATCATATACTAACTTATTATAGTTTTCTGGATTTTGCAATTCTTGTTTTTCAACGTATTCTGACAACAGATGTAAGATGCTGGTTTTATCCCGGCCCATCCGGAATTTATCCAGCAGCATGATAACCGATAAGGCATCTCCCATTCCCATTATATCCTTGGATTCATGTTCCAAGATAGTAATGACAAAGAGAGGGCTTTTATCCCTCAGGTTGATTCGTTTGACCGTGTCTGCATCTCTTTGCTCCTGGAAAAGGGGGATGAACCGTTCGCTGATGTCCTCAATGTCCTCTGGTTTTTTTTACTTTTTTTTCTTCGTATGATAAAATACATAGTACCATTTTATCTGGAGGGTATATCATGCCAGCTTGGACCGGACATACTAAGCCCATCACCGCCGTGGGCCTTATTGGCTGCGGCACCATGGGGAAGGGCATGCTGAGCCGCCTGGTGGACCGGGGTTACCGGGTCAGGGTTTTTGATCCCTCCCTCCAGGCCCTGGAATTTGCCCGAGGGGCCGGGGCAGAGACAGCTGCGAGCCCAGGGGATCTCGCCCGGGACTGCTCCCTCATCCTCCTCTCCCTTCCGGGGCCCCCCCAGATCGAAGAGGTCCTCTTTGGCGGCCAAGGGGTCTTTCATGCTCTTGGCCCAGAACACCTCATTATAGACACCAGCACCGTGGACCCCGCCTGCAGCCGCTCCGCCGCTGCCAGGGTGGCCGAAAAGGGGGCCGCCTACCTGGACTGCCCCATCCTGGGGAGGCCCCAGGGGCTGGGTAACTGGATGATCTGCGCCGGGGGGGACGAGAATGCCCTGGACTATGCCCGGCCGGTGCTTCTTGCCTTTGCGGCCAAGGCTGTCCTCGTGGGGCCCCAGGGGTCGGGAAACATCCTCAAGCTCCTTAATCAGCTTATGTTTTCGGCCATTAACGGGATTACCAGCGAAGTCCTGGCCATAGCCGACAAGGCAGGGATAGGGAAAGAGGTTTTCTATTCGGTGGTCGCCGAAAGCAGCGCCGCCACAGTGAGCGGCCTTTTTAAAGAAGTGGGCAGGACCATCGTCAATGACAGCTTTGACCAACCCAACTTTTCGGTGGACCTTCTTATTAAAGATGCGGGTCTGGCTCTCCAGATGGCCGAGGAAGCGGGGGCCCCTTCGGCCATCGCCGGCCAGGTACAGGCCTATAATAAAGAAGCGGCCCTAAGGGGCCTGGGTTCCGAAGACACGGCGGCCCTCTATAAGGTCTTTGCCGGCACCTTTTCCCGGGAGGAATAAGATGAAGCTTCAATTTGAGTACGGCCATGGTTTTATGGAAGCGGAGCTTCCCGATCATACCGATGTGTTCATTCCCGGTGAGACGGTCAGCGACCCTCCCCATATCCCCTTTGATAAGCTGGCGGACGAAACCCGCAGGTCCATCCAAAACCCCCTGGGCATGGAGGGCCTTTCGGTCCTGGGGGGCCCCGGCAAGAAGGCGGTGATCGTCTTCCCCGATAAGGTAAAGGGGGGCACCCAGGCACAATCCCACCGGAAGACCGCCATCCCCATCATCATCGAAGAACTCCTTGCATCGGGGGTCCATAAAAAGGACATCCTCTTGATCTGTTCCAACGGGCTCCACCGGAAAAATACCAAGGAAGAAATTACGAGCCTCTTGGGTGAAGAGATCATCCACGAGTTCTGGGGGACCGGGCAAATTATTAACCATGACAGCGAAGACCGGGAAAACCTCATTGACCTGGGAAAGGACGAGATGGGGTCCCGGGTGATCATGAACCGCCAGGTCTTCGAGGCCGACATCCCCATCCTCATTGGCCATGTACTGGGGAACCCCTACGGCGGCTACTCTGGGGGCTATAAGCACTGTGCCACCGGCATCACCTCCTGGGAAAGCATTGCCTGCCACCATAACCCGGCGGTGATGCATAAGGATGAGTTCACCCCCGTATCTGTCCATAACGAGATGCGTTCCCGCTTTGACGCCATAGGGATGCACATGGAAAAGGCCATGGGGAAAAAGTTTTTCACCTGCGATGCGGTCCTCGATACCAGGGCCAACCAGATCGCCGTCTTTTCCGGTTATGCCCAGGAGGTCCAGCGCTCAAGCTGGCCTATCGCGGACCAAAGGACCTATGTAAAATGGGCGGACAAGAAGTACGACCTCTTGGTCTTTGGGATGCCCCAGGCCTTTCATTACGGGAACGGCATGGGGACCAACCCCATCTTTATCATGCAGGCCATCTCTGCCACCCTGATCCGTCATAAGCGGATCCTGACCGATACGCCGGTGGTAATCTGCGCCTCCCTCTGCAACGGCTACTTCCACGATGAAGAGTTCCCCTCCTACCGGGAGGTCTACGAGCTCTTCCAACATGATTACCACCAGACCCTGCCGGACCTGGATCGCTACGGGGAATACTTTGCCCGAAAACCGGAGTACATAGAAAAGTACCGCTTCGGCTACGGCTACCACCCCTACCATACCTTCTCCATGCTCAGCTGCGCCCACATTGCCGAAATCCACTCCAAGGCCATCTACATAGTGGGAGCCATGGAGGGCGGTTATGCCCGGGGGATGGGCATGAAAACCCGGGCCACCTTCAAAGAGGCCTATGCAGACGCCCAAAGAAAATACCTGGGTGACAGCCCCCCCATCCTGGCCCTCCCCAAGGCCTTCACAACAGCTGCAGTGCACCTGGATATGAAAGATTAATTGTTACGTAGGTTTGATCTCGCCACAACCTATTCAAACCCAAGACCTACCCAGCACACCCAGCTCGCGCTGGACAGGAACCTGTAGGTTGATCTCGCCACCAAAAAAAATATACCCCCATGAGGGGTGTGTGCCGCTCAGGTCTAGGAATTGAGGTGAACCCGCCTACGGAGCCCCCGGCACCCAGTTTCTTGTATTCTATCATTGCGTTCAGCTTTTCTCGCACATACTGGATGCCGGAGCTTCTCTCATTTTCCCATTCTGCTTTTCTCGAGGTCTCCTTCCAGAGGGGAACCTCGGCTCATACGAGCCTCGGTGGGGGTTCCGGCGGAGAACCCTGCGCATGTATGCGCCGATATTACCTAGCCCCAAGCAGCCCCCACCCCTCCCCGTGTTTGATCACCTAAGTGGCGAGATCAAACTACATCACCAAGTCGTAAAGCAATGATTTTGGGAACAGGACAAAATGCATGTTTTTCAAAATAGAAAACATGCAAAGTGTCCTGTTTTGTTTGCCGACAACAAACGGGTGTCTGACATCTTTGTCTGCATATTACATCACTCTTTCCCACCCACCATCATCTGTAGGATGGATTATGATAGGCTCTTCTCAGTCCAACCGCTCAGTGCTTGCTCAGCTGGAGCAAAAAATGCTCCTGGCGGCGACTTCGGCTGCTGAAAAAATTTATATACATTAGACAGGGAGTATGGGATGCAGGCCGTTCGAGCCGCTAGGGGCATGTTTTTGTCCAGCGGTGAAGGAGTATAGAGGTCTTGGATTTTGCAGGGTTGTGGCGAGATCAACCCTACCTTCATAATCATCTTTTCATATCATATGGATAATATCCCCCACCCGATGTATACTTGAGGCAGAAAGGGTAATGAGGAACCGTCATGTTGCAGCCTGCCATTGAGATGTTGGGGATTACTAAAATCTTCCCGGGGATCATCGCCAACGACCGGGTTGATCTTCGGGTTGACCAGGGGGAGATCCATGCCCTCTTGGGAGAGAACGGGGCGGGGAAGTCCACCCTCATGTCCATCCTCTTTGGCCTCTACGAAGCCGATGGGGGCCTTATCAAGATCCGGGGGGAAGAAGTCAGTATCCGGAACCCCAACGATGCCACGGCCCTCCACATAGGCATGGTCCACCAGCATTTTAAGCTGGTCCATAATTTTACCGTCACCGAAAACATAGTCCTGGGACTGGAACCCTCCAAGCCCTGGGGGAACCTGGACCTCCACAGGGCCGAGCAGCGGGTGGGGGAACTCTCCAGGACCTATGGCCTGGCGGTGGACCCAAAAGCTCGGGTCGAAGACATCAGCGTGGGGATGCAGCAGAGGGTAGAGATCCTCAAGATCCTCTACCGGGATGCGGACATTTTAATTTTCGACGAACCCACGGCGGTCCTTACCCCCCAGGAAATCGACGAGCTCCTTAACATCTTCCGCCGCCTCAAGGCCGAGGACAAGACCATTGTTTTTATCACCCACAAGCTGCGGGAAATAAAGGCCGCCGCCGACCGCTGTACCATCCTGCGCAGGGGAAAGTACATAGACACCGTCGATGTAGCTCAGACCAGCGAGCAAACCCTGGCGGAACTCATGGTGGGCCGTTCGGTTTCTTTTAGGATAGAAAAGGAGCCCCCCAAACCGGGAGCCGAGGTGCTCCAGATTCAGAACCTCAGTGTCATCGGATCCCGGGGGGTTCCGGCCGTACAGGACCTCAGCCTGGAGGTCCGTTCCGGCGAGGTGGTAGGGGTCGCCGGGGTGGACGGGAACGGCCAGTCCGAACTGGTGGCGGCCATAGCGGGGCTCCTTCCCGTTCAATCCGGCCGGATTCTGCTGAAGGGCCGGGATATTACTAACCTCCCTATCCGGGCCCGGAACGAGAGCGGCCTGGGGCTGGTCCCGGAGGATCGCCACCGCCACGGCCTGGTCCTGGATTTCGCCCTGGAAGAAAACCTGATCCTTAAATCCTACGATCGCCCTCCCTACTCGGGGACCGGGGGCTTCCTTAATTTCCCCCTGATCCACCGGCATGCCCAAGACCTCATCGCCGACTTTGATATCCGGGCTGCCAATGGCCCGGCCACCCTGGCGGCCTCCATGTCCGGGGGGAACCAGCAGAAGGTGGTCATAGCCCGGGAAATAGACCTGAGCCCCGATCTCCTCATCGTCGCCCAGCCCACCCGGGGTCTTGATGTGGGGGCCATAGAATACATCCACGGCAGGATCATCGCCGAGCGGGACAAGGGGAGGGCGGTGCTTCTGGTGTCCTTCGAACTGGACGAGATCCTGGGGCTCTGTGACCGGATCGCCGCGGTCTCCAAGGGCCGCATCGTGGGGGTGGTTGATGCCCGGGATGCCCAGGAGCGTCAGATCGGAGCCATGATGGGAGGAGTAGCCAGTGCCTAGGGACTTAAGCCAATCGGGAGATAAACTTCGATACCGAATCCTCGATGCCTTCACCAAGACCAACAGCCGGGTATCGGTAACGGTGGTCCTCTTGGGCTTCCTTATGGGAACCATCCTGATTATCATCGTGGGCCGCAACCCCCTGGGCATGATAGAGGGGATCATCCAAAGCGTCACCGGCTTCTCTGTCCATCGCCGGACCGGGGCCCTGGTCTGGAACCAGCGCCACATAGGGGAATGGATCACCTCCTCCATGCCCCTGATCCTCTGCGGCCTCTCCATGGGCTTCGCTGCCCGGACCGGGCTTTTTAACATAGGAGCCGAGGGCCAGTATGTGGCGGGCATCACCGCCGCCCAGTTTGCGGCCTTCTACCTCCCCCAGGTCCCGGGCCTCCACGCCATCTCGGCGGTCCTGGCGGCCACCCTGGCGGGGGCCCTCTGGGGGGGGATCGTGGGCTACTTTAAGGCCCGCTTCAAGGTCTCGGAGGTGGTGGCCACCATCATGATGAACTACATCGCCCTCTTTCTCTCGCGGATCCTGACCTCCCGGATCCCCGGGACCAGCACCTTTAGGACCCCAGACTTCCCTGCCACCGTTAGGCTCTCAAGCGGCTGGATAGAATCCCTAACAAATTATTCCCGGCTTAACCACGGGATCTGGTTTGTCATCCTGGCCCTCCTCTTTTATTGGCTTATAATGGAAAAGACTAATCTGGGCTTTTCGCTGAGGGCCACGGGCTTTAACCGCGAGGCCGCCCGTTACGGGGGCATCAACGTGCAGGCCAATATAACCTCTGCCATGGCCATAGCCGGGGCCTTCGCGGGCCTCGCCGGGGCGGTGGTAGTCCTGGGCAGTTTTACCCATGGCCGGGTCTTAAGCGGCCAGGACGGCTTTGGCTTCGACGGCATCGCCGTTGCCCTGGTGGGGAACTCTTCTGCCCTGGGTATCACCCTGGCGGGGCTCCTCTTTGGGATGCTCCGCTCGGCCCAGCCCCTGATGGAGAGCCGTCAGATCCCCCGGGAGATCACGGTCATCATCATGGGCCTTATCGTGGTCTTTATCGCCCTCAGGGCGGGGGTAAAATTATTGGCCGAATGGCAGATGAAAGAACGGGCCCGGAAAGATCAGGCCCAGGGTTCGGCCCAGATTACTTCGGACCCGCCCCCTCCCCAGAGGGCCGAACCTCCCCCAGGAGCTACCCATGATTGATATCCTTCAAACCCTGCTGCGCATGCTGCCGGCCACCCTCATGATGACCGCCCCCATCCTCATTGCCGCCATAGGAGGCATGATCTGCGAAAAGGCGGGGGTGGTAAACATAGCCCTCGAGGGCCTCATGGTCATAGGAGCCATGACTGCCGCCACCACCCATGTGCTATTCGAGCAGAGCATAGGCTTCTCCATCCCCCTGGCCTTGGTTTTGGCGGCCATCATGGGCTGCCTCTTCTCCATGATCCACGCCTTTGTCTCCATCACCCTCCGGGCCGATCAGATCATCTCGGGGACGGGGATCAACCTCCTCTCCCTGGGGATTACGGTCTTCTTTTGCCAGCTCCTCTTTCAGCAAGACCGGACGGTCAACTACCGCATGGGCATGAGGATAGGTTTTGGAGGGGTCTACCCCACCGCCTGGATAGCCCTGGCCATCGTGTGCCTCGCGGCCTTTATGCTCTATAAGAGGCCCTGGGGGCTCCGCCTGAGGGCCGCGGGGGAACATCCCCAGGCCCTGGCCTCGGCGGGGGTCAATGTGATCAAGATCCGCTATATGGCGGTTCTCATCTCCGGGGCTTTGGCCGGGCTGGCGGGGGCCTGTGTGGTCCTTACCCAGGACATCCAGTTCTCTACCACCTCTATTAATGGCCGGGGCTTTATCGCCCTGGCGGCCGTATCCTTTGGGCGCTGGCTCCCCCTGGGGGTTTTGGGTTCCTCCCTCCTCTTTGGCTTTTCGTCGGCCCTGGCTGTTACCATCGTTAACGTGGAAAGTTTACGGATCCTCCCTTCGGAGTTTTTCAGTATGCTCCCCTATGTTATCACCCTCTTAACCCTGGTGATCTTCAGCGGCAAGGACTATGCCCCCCGCGCCGTAGGCCAACCCTACGATAAGGGAAAATAAAGCTAACCCTGGGCCCCGCCGGAGGAGCAGCGGTGCCCAGGGCAGCACATACATTTTTAATTTATTTTAATTGCAATTCGAAGCTGGCAAATTCTCCCAGGGCCTTCATGGTGATACAGACCTCCCCTGGGGCACTTTTAATTTCGAGGCCCTCCCCCCAGAGGACCTGGGAGCGGACCAACTTCCTCCCCCTCAGGGGGACGCGGAGTTCCACCTCCACGGGGACGATTTCTTTCATGGGCCTCTGGGCACTTCCGGTGCTGTTCACCAGGGCGATCACCAGGTGATTGGCGTCCCCCTGGCTTTCGATCATGTTCACGTGGACAGTCCGGGGGGCCCGGGCCTCGATGAGGTAATCGCTACCGGTGGCGTAATCCAGGGCATTCTTGTAGACCTCGGTAAAGTCCTCATGGCCATTGTAAAAACAGAGGGCCTCCATGGGGAATGAAAAATAGACTATCCTGCCCTGGCCGTACTCCCCGGTGACTATGGTGGGGTAGTCGGTTTCCATGTCGGGGATATAGGCATACTCAGGGGGCTGGTTGTGGATCATGGGGATATGGGTGGCCGCGGCTTTGTAGTCTTCCCTCTCCAGGCTAACCAGGACCGAGGTCCCCCCATTCATCAGCATGTCCGTGTCCCCCAGGTCCTTAAAGACCGGGTTTGCTTTGTCCCGGATAAGCTGGAAGGTATCGTAGGAAGTATCAATCTCCTGGCCGGTATAGCTGATCCCCAAAAGGTCTTTAAAGCCCAAGTCCTCCCGCTCTTGTCCCCTTTCGTCAAAGAGGCCCGCCTTGCGGGAGGCCAAAAGGCCCCCTCCCTGGGCCACATAGTCCTGGATGATCTTAATATCCCGGTCCGATAAGTAGGCCGTATTGGGCAGGAGCAGGGCCTTTACCCCCCGGAGCTTCTCGGGGCTCAAGTCCAGGTCGCTGACAAAGCCGTACTGGATATGGTTCTCCAAAAGGACCCGCTCTATCCCCCGGATATAGAGGCCGTAGTCATCGGCCTGTTCATCCCCTCTGAGGAGCCTGTCCTTGGTGGCCCCGGAATAAAAGATAGCTACATCCATGGAAGGAATGGTGTCGGAGATTAAGCTGGAATGTTTGGCCAGGTAGCTGTAGACATCCTTCTCTATGTAGGCGTTCCGCCTGTCGTGGGTCTGGGCGGGGTGCTGGCCGTTAAAGTAGCAGTTCCAGATTCCTCCCCCCACGCTGGCGATCTGCCACATCCAAAGGCGGCTTTCCAGGCTGGGGTCTTTCACATAACGCCAGCGGGTCCCATTCCCCCCGGTCACCAGGACCGGCTGCTTCTTGGGGTCCAGGGCCCGGGAAAAGCGAATGGTGGTGGCCGAGTTGTGGATCACATCCCAGATGCGGCTGCCGGCCCCCCCGCCTCTGCCCAGAAAGACACAGCTTACGATAAAGTCAAAACTCTTTTTGGCGTTGCTATGGTCTATCCCGGTGGAGCGGGAAAAGGAATCGTTGTAGAGGTCAAAGATCTCGGCGCAGTAGGCCTTGTCTTCGCCGTATTTTTTTACCGCCCCCCGCATCCGCTCTATGTGCCTATCGGCCTGGATGATCTTCCAGGCCCGGTACTCCGCAAAGAGGGGCCCCTCCAGGGCAGAGGGGCCTTCCCCTTCCCTTAGGGTGGGGATCTCTTTCCCCGTGGCTTCCCGGTAGAGCTTCTTGCAACGCTTACAGTAACAGGGCCCGGCGTCAAAGCCCAGGGAGTTCTGCCAGATCCCGTCTATGTCGTAGGTCCTCATGAGGTAGTCGATAAAGCTTTCGGCATGCTCGTTGGTGTAGTAGGAGTTGTAACAGGGCCTATGGACCACCGTTCCCCTATAGGCGGTCCCTATGCGGGGCTTTCCATGCTGGTCCAGGGAGAACCAGTCGGGGTGCTTCTGGTAGCGCCGGGGTTCCACCCCTCTAAAGTCCACCCGCAAGATGACCCTCATCCCCGCCTGGCGGATCTCGGCGCAGATGCCGGGGAGGATCTCATCTTTATAGAATTTATTCAGGTTCCCCATTTCCGAGGGGTAGGGGAAAAAGTCTATGACCCCTCCGGCATTTACCACCAGAGTATTGGCCCCCGCCTCTTTCATGTAGTTTACGAGAGCGGCGGCATCGTAGTCGATGATGTCACATTCCCGGAGAACCGTCTGCATAAACCGCAGATTTTCTTGATACCATTGCTTAGCCATTATAACATTATATCATCAGATATCTGAAAAGTAAAACCTTTTTTCCTGCCCTTCGATTCTATTGGACTCTGTGCTACACTGTAAAATTGAAGGAGGCAGCATGGATTTTTTCGAAGTGATAGCCCAACGATACTCCCACAAGGAGGGATTTCTACCCGATCCGGTCCCCCTGGAGGATCTTGAAAAGATAGCCCAGGCGGGCTTGAGCGCCCCCACTGGCGGAAACAGCCAATGCGTAAAATTGATCATTTTAAAGAACAGAGAGGAAGTTGATGCCCTCTGCCAGGTGGCTCCCACCCAGGGGATGAGGACCGCCCCGGCAGCCATAGCCCTCCTTACCCAGGGCAAGCACACCTTCGAGGTGGAAGATTACTCCGCCGCTGCGGCCCAGATGCTCCTGGCGGCCACGGCCCTGGGTTATGCTTCCCTCTGGTTGGACGGCCCCTACTTTGACGAAGACAAGCAGAAGGGGGCCCTAAAGGTCCTGGGGGCTCCCGAGGACTGCCATCTCTGGGTGGTGCTTCCCCTGGGCCGCCCCGATGGCCCCGGCTCCCGGCGCACCAAGATGAGCTTTCAAGAGCGGGTGTCCTACAGCAAACTGGGGCAGCCTAAGTGAAAGCTTTCATCCACACCCTCATCATCTTGGGTCTTTTAGCCTCCTCTTGTACCAGTACCCCCCTGCCCAGAGGCGGGGCGGGGGACCCAGTCCGAGTCCCGGAGGATTTTTTTGGCATGGTCCATGCGGGGAGCCGCCAGACCGATGAAGAATACCAGATCCTTCATGAGATGGGGGTCCGCTGGATCCTCGATACCTTCTACTGGGATCGCATAGAGAATGCCGATGGGGTCTTTAACTTTTCCCACTACGATGGCTTTGTAGATGCCGCCCTGGCGGAGGGCTTCGAGGTCATCGCCATCCTGGCCTATGATACCTCCTTTCTCGAAAGCAAGCGGAAAAGCCGGCCCTACATAGCCAGGGAGGAGATCCCCCTCTTTTTGAATTATGTGGAAGAAACGGTCAGGCACTTTCAGGACCGGGTCTCGGTATGGGGCATCTGGAATGAGCCCAACTTTATGTTCTGGGGGGGAACTAACAGGGAGTTTTATGAGCTCTCCCGGCGGACCGCAGAGAAGATCAGGGAGACCCACAGCGAGGCCTATATTCTGGGAGGCGGGTTCTGGAGATCCCCCGGCTTTTTTATCAGGGGCATGGCCAGGGCCGGGGGCATGGAACACCTGGACGGCCTGGCCTTCCACCCCTATGCCATAAACCCCCAGGGCTCCATGAGAGTCCATGACCGCTTTCTGCGGACCCTCTCAAGCATAGGTTTTTCCGGCTCGGTTTGGATCACCGAGGTGGGCTACCCCACCGGGGGCTGGTACCCCACCCGGGTCTCCCTGGAAGATTACTCCTCCTATGTGGTCAAGACCATCAGCGGTGCGGCCGCCCGGGGTGCCCGGGCCCTCTTATGGTATGAGCTTTTTGATCACCATAATCTGGGGGAACCGATAGAGAACCCCAGGGACTCTGAACAGTTCTTTGGCCTCCTCTATCCCGACTATAGCCGCAAGGATGCTGCCTGGGCCTATGAGCTCTGTGCCCGCCTCTTGCCTGGCACCTATTATATGGAAGATTTTATCATGAGGGAGGTGGGCCCCGATATCGTCAGCCTCTGCTTTAGCGATGGGGAGGGGTCCCATACCCTGATCCTCTGGAACGACAGGCCCTACACCCAGAACCTGAGCCTGGACCTGGTGGGTCCCGCCCTGGTCTACGACATCAACACCGGCCAGAGCCGGCCCCTACCGCCGGTCTTCGAGGTAGGCCCTAAGCCCCTGATCATCACCTGGGAGGGGAGCAGCCCCCCCCGGCTCTACAGGGTCAGATAAGAAGGAAGGGAGGAAGGAAAAAAGCAGGGCCCCCTAGGGGAGGATACTTTTCCCCCGGACATATTTTTCTGTGATATGACGATCATCGGAAAGGTAGATCACCCGCTCTAGCCGTTCCAGGAGGGGGAGGGTGGTGCCCCCCACAAGGGAACTGTCATCGATGATGAGGGCGTCCAGGTCCCAGCCCTGTTCAAAGGAGCCGGCCTTCTGGGGCGCGAAGTCTCTTCCCCCCATGGTTCCTAACTTGTTAAAAAAGGAAGCCCCACCGGCGGTGCCCAGATAGAAGGCCTCTTCCAGGCTGAGGGGCCTCTCCTGGGGGAAGCTAAGGGAGCGGAGCTTGGACACCTGGATCGCGTCAGTCATGGCCCGGAAGATCGAAGTTTCTGTCCCGGCCGCCACGTCGCTCCCCAGGCCCAGGGGGATGCCCCTTTCCAAAAGCTGCCGCACCGGAGCTATCCCCGATGCCAGGTTCATGTTGGCCTGGGGGCAGTGGGCGATGTGGACCCCCCTTTGGGCCAGGAGATCCATCTCCTTTTCTTCGGGCCAGACACAGTGGGCCATGATGGTGGGCCCCTTAAGGAGCCCCATGTCCTCGTAGGCCCCCGCATAGTGGGGGCTCTGGGGGCAGAGTTCCCGGACCCATGTTATTTCATCCCGGCTCTCGCTGAGGTGGGACTGGAGGGGGAGGCCCTCTTCTCTCTGGATTTCTGCCAGGGCCTTGAGGGACCCTTCGCTGCAACTGGGAAAAAAGCGGGGACTCAGGATGGCCCCCGTGTTAGCCAGGCCCCCCTGGGCCCGGCGCTGTGTATATGCATCCAGCCATTCCCTCAGGGCCCCTTCGGAATTTTCTTCCATTAGATAGGGGGGGCAGTTTCTGTCCATGCTCAGCTTTCCAACCAGGCTCACCAGGCCGCTCTCTTCCAGGAGCTCCATAAGAAGGAGGCTCCCGGGCCCGTGAATCGTGGCCAGCACACAGAGCCTGGTGTTGGGTCCCCGTTTTACCTCTTCCACAAAGCGGGTATAGGCCTCCCGGGCATAGGCCAGGTCATGGTAGCGGCCCTCTTCGGGGAAGGTCTTTTCCTCCAGCCATGCTAAAAGGGGCTTGTCCATCCCCAGGGCCCTAAAGGCAAACTGGGGGGCATGGACATGAAGGTCCGTGAGCCCCGGGATGATGAGCTTGCCCCGGTGCTCCCTTAGGGGGAGCTGGGCATATTCCCTGGGGAGTTCCTTAAAGACCCCCTCCGAGCGGCCCTCGAGGCAGACAAGGTAGGCATTTTCCAGGGTGGTGATTCTGCGGGGTTCTGCACTCCACAAGATGTCCCCCCGAAGGACAAAAGATTTTTCTTCCACCCCCTTAGTATCGGCGGACCCCAGGAAATAATAGGGGAATTTATACACCTGCAAATATGTCCAAAAAATCCAAAAAAATGTGCCAAATTGGTACAAATACCCTAAAAGTTTATGATGAAATTAGTATTGGCGTACCAATCGGTAAGATGCTACTTTTAGGATAGGATTAATTATGAAATCCCAAATTAAGACCAAGACCTCATGCGCAGTTCACCGCTGGACAAAAACATAGTCCAATCTATCAAACACCCACCAAGTCCCCTCTCGCTGGTCAGCAAACAATCCCTGTCGGCTCCAGCTGCAGCGAACTCCTTCATCTATGTTTTAAATATATAGCTTTTTTGTGCTGCAGAAATCGCCGCCAGGAATTTTTGCAGCACCAGCGTTGAGAGATACGGGTGGTTCGATAGAAGATGATCATCGAGAACCACCTGCATGGTATAGCCGATGTAGTACCATCATTATCAATAACAAGGTGGGAGAAGAAAGCCGCCTAAGCTAGATTTCAGGAAAGGTGTAGTCGGTCAGCCCAGGGAATATGTCACCTTTGTCGGCAAACACCATTATTTTTCTTCCCCCCACCTTACTTGTAGGATAGATTATGATAGGCTCTTCTCAGTCCAACCGCTCAGTGCTTACTCAGCTGGAGCAAAAAATGCTCCTGGCGGCGACATTGGCAGGAGAATGGTGTTATATACAGGGGCATAGGTTAAGGGCTTTCCCTGCCACCGGAGTCGCTAGGGGCATGTTTTTGTCCAGCGTTGAAGAGATATGGAGGTTTTGGTCTTTATTATGTCTACCTTAATCTAACCTGCTAAGCTATCATCACTCACTATCATAATCTATCAGCGTTGTTATTGGGGTGGGGACCAGGAGATTTTCTTTTCTGAGGAAGGGGAGCCCTACTACTCCGAAGATCTCGGGGACCTGGGCTCCGCCGGCTTCGAGGATGGCCTTGGCGGCCTCCAGGGTTCCGCCGGTGGCGATGAGGTCGTCCACCAGGAGGATCCGTTTACCCTGGGGGACATCGGCCTTGTGGACCTCTATCTCTGCCTGGGCATATTCCAGATCGTATTTTTTCGAGAGGGTGATCCCCGGGAGCTTCCCCTTCTTTCTGATGGGGATCAGGGGTATGCCCATCCGGGCTGCATAGGGGGCTGCGAAGAGAAAGCCCCGGGCCTCAATGGCCGCCACCGCATCTATGTCCTTATCCTTATAAAGGTCCATCATGGACTCTATGCAAAAGAGAAAGGCCTCGGGGCTCGCCAGGATGCTGGTGATATCGTAAAAGAGAATTCCCTTTTTGGGAAAATCAGGAACCTTCCTAATATAGTCATCAAGGTTGAAATTTGAATCCATGGCAGTCCCCCTATTGCCAGTGTATTTCCACCTCCCAGGTCTGTCAATGTAGGGCGACTGACACCTTTCTCAAGGAACTTTCGTAATAATTTAGTTTGATCTCGCCACTAATGAAGCAAACACTGAGAGGGGTGGGGGTCGCTGTGGGCTAGGAATATCTGGGAGTTCCCCGCCGGAGGAGACCGCAGGTAAAGCAGAATGGGATAATGAGAGAAGCTCCGGCATCCAGTATGTGCGAGAAAAGCTGAACACAATGATAGCATACGAGAAACTGGATGCCGGGGGCTCCGTAGGCGGGTTCATCTCAATTCCTAGACCATGGCGGCCCACACCCCTCTGGCAGGTGTACATGATAGGTGGCGAGATCAAACCTACCCCCCTTTTTAGCCCCACGGAGACTCGAACTCCGGTCTCGACCTTGAGAGGGTCGTGTCCTAAACCGCTAGACGATGGGGCCTATTAGAGATATAGTGGACTATGTATTCCCCAGGGAGGATTTGAACCCCCACAAATAGATCCAGAGTCTATCGTGCTACCGTTACACAACCGGGGACCGTTCTTTTCAATCTTATTGACCGGCCTGGGGCTTGTCAAGACCAAAGCTTGGGGGCCCCTAAAAGGAGTTTGTTGGTCCGTGTATGTCTGATAAGGAGAATTTCGACAAGCTGGTATCCGATTTAGATCCGGAAGAACGGCGGATCCTCCTGGGTAAGGTGAAGGGGCAGGTCCGCTTCTCCACCGAACCCCTCTACATCGATGATGATGGCTCCATCTCCCTCAAGGACGTAAGGGCCGAGTACGCTAAGCTCCCCTGGTACAGCCGCCTCTGGTACTCCTTCCTCAGTCTCTTTAAGGGCAAGGCTCCCATCCGAATTTTCGAAGATACCCAGGTGAACCTCCTGGGGGCCCGGATCAGCGAAAAGTATCCGGGGCTCTACAATGTCCAGAAGGGCATGCTCCTTTCGGCCTTTAAGGAGCAGGTGGAGCTTTTAAAAGAGGCCTCCCGCTTTTTTTACTCGGCCCTGGACATCAGCGTCAACCGGGACCGGGGGGCCTTCTTTGCCTTCCTGGGGTCCATCCAGATGCCCGATGTCCATGAGCGGCTCCTCCGGGATACGGAGCCCCAGAAGGTGATGGAGGAGAACCCCCGATATAATGACGGGGATCTCCGGCAGCACTGCCAAAAGGCCATGGAAGATGCCATTGCCCTCATCGGGGATTCCCACCGCAGCGCCATGTACTTCAATGCCCGGTCCCTTAACTGTCTTAAAGAAATTTCTACCTTCCTCTTTGACCGGCTCATCATGACCTTTAGCCATAATTCCAGCCTGGGGGGCCAGGCCTGCTCCGCCGGGATCGTAAGGGATCTCCTCCTAACCCTGAACAATATTCTTCATTCCTTAAAAGTGGTTCCTCCCCTGCCTCTTCTGGAATCCCTCTTTGTGTTCATTTTGCAAGAGCGGTCGGGGGACACGGGCTTTGACATAGGCAAGGAGGTTCCCTCCCTTCTTACCAAGGCTGAGCGGGCCCTGGAGGTGATCCGAAACTTTAACCGCCGCACCCCCCTGACCTGGATCATCCGTTGTTCCACCAAGGACATGACCTATTATCCCAAGGAAATGTCTGGCGGCGAAGACTGGTTCCTCTTTTACCGGGACTACTGGAAGAAGACCGTCGATTCGGCCTGTAACGAGTTTCTTAGGGACCGCCAGCACCGGGAGCTCCTTCTAAGCTTCCGCCATCTTTTACGGGGGGGCGAGCTTAAGATGCTTGAGCATGTCCAGTGGGAAGGAAACCCCGAGGGGCTCCCCATCAGGGGGATCTATCCCCTTTCCTTCCTCTCTACCTTCCACCCCCTCATTTTTATTCCCGAAATGAGCAGTTACCTGACCTCCCTCTTTAACCAGGGGGAATTTTTACGGAAAGAAAACCAGATGGAATTTTCCGAGGCCTACCTCTCCTGGATGAAGCTCGAGGCGGACATTAAAAAGCTCAACCAGGAGATCTCCCCCGAGGGGGATTACGGCCAGAGGTATGCCCAGACCCGGCAGGAGATGTCGGCCCTTCCGGTGAAGCGGCGGAAGCTTCAGATTATCCTGGAAGAAGCTTCGGAGGAGGCGGAGGGGATCTTGGCATCCGCCCGGTCCTCCTCCCGGAGCATATGCAATGTCCTCAGCGGCATCCTGGGCAGGGAATCCCGGAACAAGTACGAGCCCCTGGGGAATTTGCAAAAGTTCACCCAGGACGATTCGGGGTTTATTAAGGCCCTGGACGAGATGATCATCCAGTTCCAGAAGATCCTCCAGATCCTCGATGAACCGGAGGACGAATTGTTGACCAGACCCCAGTAAGCATCTTATAGTCAATATATGGCAGATAATTGGGTGTTTAGCCGCCTTGTTTCGAGTCTTTCCCTGGAAGAGCGGCAGAGTCTTATGCGTAAACTGGAATCTGCCTCGAAGCTTTCCAAGGAACCCCTCTATATAGATGATGGAGCTGCCGCCGCCGGGCTGGACCTGGATGTGGAATTTTCCTGGCTCCCCTGGTACCTTAGGATTTTCTATACCTTCCTCAGTTTTTTTACCGGCAAAAGCCCCAAGAAGGCCTACGAGAACCGCAGCGTGGCGGCCCTGGGGAAGAAGATCAACAAGAAATTCCCCGGTCTCTATAATTACCAGGAGGGGCTCCTTTTACCCCAGTTTTACAATCAGATAGTCAGCCTAAAAGAGGCGGCCCATTTTTTCTATTCCGCCCTGGAAACCAGCGTCAACCGGGACCGGGCGGCCTTTTTTTCCTTCCTGGGTTCTTTGGAGATCCCCGAGGTGCACCAGCGGCTCCAGGGTGAGGCGGACCCGGCGGTCATCGTGGACAAGTACCCCGGAGCCTCGGAGGCCGAATGGCGGCAGCTGGCCTTTAGGGCCATGGAGGATGCCCTCTCCCTTATCACTGCCGAGCATAGGGCGGCCATGTACTACAACGCCCGTTCCCTCTACTGCCTAAAGGAACTGGCGGTCTTTCCCTACGACAGGCTCATCAGCTCCTTTGGGCTCCACCGCCAGGTCCTGGGCGAATCCGCCTATGCCAGCCAGGTGAAGGATCTTCTGGAATCCCTGGGGAACATCCTCCTCTCCTTAAAGACGGTCCCCCAGATGGCCCTTTTTGAGTCCCTCTTTGTCTTCTTTCTCCAGCGGAACTCCTCCAAGGCCGATTTCGACATGAACCGGGAAATCCGGGTCTTCATGGCCCGGGCCGAGCACTCTTTATCTATCATCCGGGATTTTAACCGCCTGGTGCCCCTGGTCTCGATCATCCGCTGCGCCTCCAGGGACATGACCTATGTACCCAAGGAGATTTCGGGGGGCGAGGACTGGTTTGTCATCTACCGGGACTACTGGAAGCGGCAGATCGAGATCCTCTGCAATGAGCACCTCAAGGATCGCCGCCAGCAGGAGCTTCATAACTCCTTCCGGGGCCTCTTTGATGAGCGGGGTATGGCGGTTCTGGATGATGCCCGGACCAGTTTTAACCCCGAGCGTCTGCCCCTCCAGGGGGAATACGCCCTGGCCTTCCTCTATACCTTCTGCACCTCCATGTTTAATACCGACATAAACCGGATCCTCGAGCCCATAGTGGTGGACGGGGAGTTTATCAAGGACGAAAACCGGGTGGAATTCATCTTTAGTTATAACTATCTTCTTGCCCTGAGGGACGAGATCATTAAATTTGAACAGGGAATCTCTTCTACGGGGATCTACGGGGAGCGCTATGTCCAGGCCCGGGATGATGCAAACCTTTCACCGGCCCGGCAGCGGAGGATGAAGACCATCATAGACCGGGTCCAGCAGGATCTTCGGGATCAGGTCCTTCAAACCCGGGAGGTGATCCGGAACATGGTAAACCTTTTAAGAGGCCTTTCCGGCAAGGGGAGCTCCGACAAGTACCAATCCCTTTCAAACCTTGCAAAGTTTACCGGAAGGGATAATCTTTTTTCGGCCAACCTCGAGAGGGTCATAAGCCAGTTCCAAACCGCCGGCTCCCTCCTGGAAACCATAGAAAACTTATAAACATCCCTTAGGGAGGAAAATGGGTGAATGAATTCATAGAACCCTGGAAAGTAAAAATCGCCGCCGTATTATCTAAGCTTTCGGGACAAGAAGTGTCTCCTTCCCAGGTGACCGCCGAGACGCCCCCCCGCCCCGACATGGGGGACCTGGGCTTTCCCATGTTCCACTTTGCCAAGCTCCTCTCAAAGGCCCCGGCCCAGATCGCCTCATTGGCGGCGGCGGAACTCCCCGGTACCAGTGCCCAGGGGCCCTACCTTAACGTGATGCTCCCCCGGGGCGAGGCCGCCAAAAGCATCCTGGGCCCCCTTCTGGATGAGAAGGCCCCCAGGGGGGCCCCAAGGGGCTACGAGGACTTCCTTAAGGGTCAGAGGATCATGGTGGAGTACTCGAGCCCCAATACCAATAAACCCCTCCATCTGGGGCACCTGCGCAACGATGTGCTGGGCGAAAGCGTCTCCCGGATCCTCGGGGCCTGCGGGGCCCAGGTACGCCGGGTCTGCATCATCAACGACAGGGGCATTCACATTTGCAAGTCCATGCTGGCCTATGCGGACCATGGGGAGGGCAAGACCCCCCAGTCAGAGGGAATTAAGAGCGATCACTTTGTGGGCCATTGGTATGTGCGCTTTAACGATGAATTAAAAACAGAGACCGAGGCCCTGGAGGGGCTTAGCACGAGGGAGGCTGAGGCCCAGGCTCCCCTCACCCAAAGGGCCCAGGAGCTTCTCCGCCTCTGGGAGGCCGGGGATCCCGCCACGGTGGATCTCTGGAAGAGGATGAACACCTGGGCCTTCGAGGGCTGGCAGGAAACCTATAGGCGCACGGGGGTGAGCTTTGACCAGTTCTACTACGAAAGCCAGACCTACCTTTTGGGGAAGGATGAAATCCTCCGGGGCCTGGATGAGGGGATCTTCTATAAGGAAGAAGACGGCTCGGTCCAGGTAGATCTGGAGGCCGAAAAGCTGGACAAGAAGGTCCTGCTCCGCAAGGACGGCACCTCCCTCTACATAGTCCAGGACATAGGCACCGCCATCTACCGCCACAAGGACTGGCCCTTTGACAGCCTGGTCTACGTGGTCGCCTCGGAGCAGAACTATCATTTTAAGGTCCTCTTTACCCTGATGGAAAAACTGGGCTACCCCTGGGCTCCCAACCTCCGCCACCTTTCCTATGGCATGGTGAATCTTCCGGAGGGGAAGATGAAGAGCCGGGAGGGGACGGTGGTAGATGCCGATGACCTTCTGGACAGCCTAAGGGACATGGCCCTGGAAGAGATCCGCAGCAAGGAGAGGGAGGAACTTTTGGGGGACCCCATAGAGACCGCCGAGAAGGTGGCCCTGGGGGCCCTGCACTATTTTCTGACCTACGTAAGCCCCACCAAGGACATGCTCTTTGACCCCGCCGAATCCCTCTCGTTTAACGGGAACACCGGCCCCTATCTGCAATACATGGGGGCCCGGATCTCCTCCCTTCTCCGCAAGGCCGCTGAAGAAGAAGCTCCTTCTGAGCCCCCTAATCTTGAGATCTTACATAGTGATGCTGAATGGGAATTGATTAAGACCCTGGGGGCCTACAGTGAAACCCTTAAGCGCGCGGCCCTGGAGATGGACCCCTCCCTGGTGGCAGCTTATCTTTACGACCTGGCCAAGAGCTTTAGCCGCTTCTACCACGACTGCCCCATCCTCTCGGCGGAGGATGGGGGTCTTAAAAGGGCCAGGCTGCAGCTTTGCAGGGCCGTTTGCACCGTCCTAAAAGCTGCCCTGGATCTGGTCTGTATCCCCTTTTTGGAGGAGATGTAGACAGACCCTAGTTGGCTATAAAGTTCTCCAGTTCGGTCACCTTGTTCCGGTGCTGGCTAATCAGCCGGGCTACCCGTTCCAGGACCTCAGGGTTAACCAGGTTTCCCCTATCCAAGGTGGCGGTGATCCTGTGCTCTTCGGTCTCGATCTGGGATTCCAGGCGGTTAATTTCGTTTCTCATGCGGTTGAAGATGGCAGCATCAGCGTTGGCCACATTCCGGGCCCGCAGATCATTTAAAACTTGTTCAAACTGATTGGCATTGGCCCTGGCCTGGGTAGCATATGACTGGGCATTTTGCCTTACCTGGGCCGAAGTCTGCCCCATTTGGGCAAAGAGGGCCGTACTAGTCAATAAAAGAATAAGGGTTACCAGAAAAATTCGCTTCATGTGATAGCCTCCGATTTGATGCGAAAAAAAATAGAACTTAATATTTGTTCCTTTATCAATTATTGTTTCATCCCTCAATTTTGTCAATCCCTGGCTTCAGAGCCGGGAATGACAGCCCGGTCCAGGGGCCCTGGGATTGACCTTTTCTTTCTTTTTGTGGTATAAGATCCATTCTATTGAGTAATTTTTTACCTTTGTAAGGACGAATTTATGTATGCGTTAATGGAATTTCAGGGAAAACAGTACAGGGCCGAAAAAGGGGCCGTATTAGAGGTAGACAGGGTCGATGCCGAACCCGGGTCGGAACTAAGTATAGACTCGGTCCTCCTCCTTTCCGGTGACAAGGTCACTATTGGCCAGCCCTATGTAAAGGGGGCCAAGGTAGAGGCGGTGGTCGAGGCCCACAAGAGGACCAAGAAGATCATCGTGTTTAAATATAAGCCCAAAAAAGATTACCGGCGCACCCAGGGTCACCGGCAGCATTATTCCCTCATCAAGATCCGGGATATCATCGGATCCTAAAAGGGCATTGATACAGGCACGGGTGGTTTTGGATCAGGCGGGGCTGCTTAGATCCTGCCAGGTAGAGGGGCATGCCCATTCGGGGCTGCCCGGTGATGACATAGTCTGTGCGGCCGTTTCGGTCCTTACACGGACATTGCTAGGGGTCCTTTCCCAGCGGGAGGACATACGGGTCCGGGGGAGCATCCCGGAACGGGGACATTTTTCGATGGAAGCGGAGTATAGCCCCCAGGGCAGGGAATACCTCTCCGCCGCCGGGGACTTTCTTTTGGAGGGTCTTCATTCGGTGTCCGCCGAATACCCCGATAATTGCAGACTTACCATAGAGCGGAGGAGCTAACATGGCACGGAAACGAGGCGGAAGCGGCGCAAAGAACGGCCGGGACTCGAACCCTAAATATCTCGGTGTTAAGGTTTTTGGAGGAGGGCTGGTAAAGGCCGGCTCCATCATCGTCCGCCAGCGGGGCACCAAGATTCATGCGGGCCCCAATGTGGGCCTGGGGGGGGACTATACCCTTTACGCCCTGGCCGACGGCAAGGTTAGCTTTACCCAGCGCCGGGGCCGAAAACTGGCTCAAGTGGTGCCGGCGGGGGAATAGCCCCCTCTTCGTCCCCTGGGACATGGGCTCCTTTGTATAAACCATCTACCCTAGACGGAAATTCCCATGAAAAATTTTGCCGATGAAGCTCTCATAGAGGTCAGCTCCGGAAAGGGCGGTAACGGCTGCGTGGCCTTTAGGCGGGAAAAGTATGTTCCCAAGGGGGGGCCCTCTGGGGGGGATGGCGGCCGGGGCGGGGATGTCATTTTTACCGTCCGGAATAACCTGCGCACCCTGATCCATCTGCGGTACAAGCAGGTCTACAGGGCCGAGAACGGCCGGGATGGAGAAGGCAAGGGCCGCTACGGCCGGGACGGCCAGGATGTGATCATCCCCGTCCCCCCCGGGGCCATCATAAAAGATGCCGAAACCGGCGAGATCATCCGGGACTTTACCCAGGACCAGGGGGACTATCTCTTTTTAAAGGGGGGCACCGGGGGCTGGGGGAACATACACTTTAAGTCTCCGGTTAACCAGGCCCCCCGAAAGGCCCTTCCCGGCCAGGAGGGAAAGAACCGCCGCCTTTTGGTGGAGCTTCAGATGCTGGCCGACATAGGCCTGGTGGGCTTTCCCAATGCCGGAAAGTCCTCCCTGCTGGATCACTTTACCAATGCCAGGCCCAGGATAGCTCCCTATCCCTTTACCACCAAGATCCCCAACCTGGGGGTCTTGAGCCTGGGTTCAGCTCAGGAAGATGGAAGGGACCTCATCATCGCCGACATACCGGGGCTCATAGAAGGAGCCTCTGGGGGCCTGGGCCTGGGGATCCAGTTCTTAAAGCATATCGCCCGAACCTCGGCCCTGGCCTTCCTTATCGACCTGGGGGAGGATAACTATCTTACTGCCTTTGACATTCTTTACAATGAACTGGAGTCTTTTTCCAGGGATCTCTGTGCCAAGAAAAGGATCCTCGTCGGCACCAAACTGGATCTGGAACAATCTGAAATTCCTGTATATAAAAGACTAGAAGAACTAGGAAAAAAATATCCGGAGGAAAGGGTTCTGGGCATTTCAGTCTTTAACGGTGAGGGTATAAAAGAGCTGGTCTCCCTATTGGCCGGCCTGGCGGAGCAGGGGTGAAGATAGCCTTGCTGGGGGGCAGCTTTAATCCTGTCCACATGGGCCACCTCTACCTGGCCGACGCGGTCCTCTCGGAACTGGACTACCAGCGGGTCATCCTTATCCCTGCCTTTCAATCCCCCCTGAAGACCGGCCATGAAGGGGCCAGCCCCCAGGATCGCCTGGACATGCTGCGCCTTTCCATTCTGGGAGATCCCAGGATCTGCATAGACGACTGTGAGATCCGCCGAGCGGGGCTCTCCTACACCATTGATACCATCAAGGACATCATTGCCCGTTACCGGCCCGAGGGAAAGCCGGGCCTTATCCTGGGGGATGACCTCCTGGAATCCTTTACCCAGTGGAAGAGCCATGAAGAAATTGCCGGCCTGGCGGACCTCATTATTGCCCGGCGGCTAGCATCGGGGACAGCAGAGCTGGGGGTCTTTCCCTATCCCCACCGGGCCCTCAATAACGAGATCATCAACCTTTCTTCCCGGGAGGTCCGGGAGAAAATTCCAGCAGGTCAGGCCTGGCAGTACCTGGTTCCCCCCGGAGCCCGGCATATCATCCTGGACCGATCACTCTACGGTGCAGCCCCCAGGAATCCGGAAGATGAACACCGGGGGGTGTCCCTGGAGAACATCATAAAAATCGAAAATGATCTTCGCTCCATGGTCGATGCCTATCGGTTTACCCATTCCAGGAATACGGCCCTTCTGGCCTGGGACCTCTGCCGCCTCTACGGCCTGGACAGCCTCAAGGGTTACCTGGCGGGGATAGCCCATGATCTGTGCAAGACCATGAAGGCCGAAGAGCTTGTCAGGCTGGCCCGGAGGGACGGAAGGAGCATCAGCCGGCTGGAACAGGATAAGCCGGGGCTCCTCCATGCCAGGGCCGCGGCGGTGCTCATCCAGGAAAAATACGGCATCCGGGACATTGACATAATCGAAGCGGTGAGCCACCACACCACCGGAGCCAGGAACATGTGTCCCCTGGCAAAGGTGATCTACATAGCCGACAAGCTAGAGATGTCCCGGCCGGGGATAGATCCGGTCCTCCGGGAGACGAGCCTTAAGCTGGATCTGGACACCCTCTTTGCCATAGTCCTGGACGATACGGTGACCCACCTGAGGTCCCAGCAGAAGGATCTTTCCTATGGGACCAGGAGGCTCCTGGCGGCCATGAACAGGAAAAACGGCCTATGAGGAAGGTCCGTTTCGATGCCAGCCCCCTCCTGCTCTCCCTTATCGCCCTGATCCTCATAGGGGGGGTCATCTTTGTAGTTATCTTCCTCCGCTCCGATCCCTTTCGGGAGTCCCTCTCGGGGAACCGGGTAATCAACATCCTCTTTGTCATCGAAAACAGCCCGAGCCCCGCCGGGGACCCGGAGCCCCTTAAGCCCCTGTCGACCTATGTGCTCATGTACCACCCGGTTACCCGCCGGGCGGCCCTGGTCGACATCCCCGGTTCGGTGGGCCTTATCATCCAGCGGATTAACCGGGTGGACCGGATTGACACCGTATACGACCCCCGGCGCATAGGCCCCTATGTGAGCGAAATAGAAACCCTCCTGGGGCTGGAGATTCCCTTTTCGATCGTCATCAGCCTGGAAAATCTGGGCCGGATCACCGACCTTATTCAGGGGGTGGAGGTCTTTATCCCCAGCCCGGTCCAGGAGTACCAGAATGGGCATATCCTCTTTCCTTCGGGGGTCAGCGTCCTGGATGGGGACAAGGCGGTGGTCTTTGCCAGCTACGAGCTCCCCGAAGAAAACACCGAACTGGTATCTTTCCGCCGTCAGCGCTTCTTTATAGGTTTTATTAAACGCCTGGGCGAACAGAACCGTTATTTGCGGAACCCCCAGGTGGGGCAGCTCTTCCATTCCATGCTGCGGACCGGGATGAACCGGCGGACCCAGGAACGGCTCTTTGACGAGCTGGTGAACATAGATATGGACCGGATCAGTTTACAGACCGTGGGGGGAAGTATCAGGGAGGTCTCGGGCCAGCCCCTTTTATTTCCCCATTGGGACGGCAGCCTGATTAAAGAGATCGTCAGGGACACCACCGAGAGCCTCATGCAGAGCCTGGAGAGTTCCCGGGTGGACCGGGTCTTTACCGTGGAGGTCCTGAACGGGACCAACGTGACAGGGCTGGCCGGGAGGACCGCTGAGCTTTTCCGGGGTTTCGGGTATGATATTATGTCCATAGGAAACGCGGACCGGAATGACTACGAGCGGACCCTTATTATAGACCGCTCGGGGTATCAGGATATGGCGAGGATTTTTGGGGATATCATCCATTGTGTGAATATCCGTTTCGAAACCCCGGGCTTTGTCCAGGACGAAATCGAGGAAGCTTTCGGGGGCTTTGAGAGCCGTTCGGATTTTACCTTAATTATTGGCAGGGATTTTAATGGCCGATTTGTTGCACAGTAAAGAAGACTACCGCCTGGCCCAGGAGCTGGGGAAGCTCCTGGATGAACACAGGGGCGGCGAGGTCCTGGTTCTGGACATGAGGAGCATCAACTTTTGGACCGACTTCTTTATTATTGCCACCGTGACCAGCAACACCCACCTGATGGGGCTGGAGCGGCATATAAAAGAATTTATCCGGGAAAAGGATCTGGAGATCCTCAGCCGTTCAAAAAGACCCGAAAAAACCGATGAGTGGCGCCTTCTGGACCTGGGAACCATGGTGATCCACCTGATGACTGCCAAAAGCCGCTCATTTTATGAACTTGAACGGCTTTGGAGTGCAGCCCCGGTAATCTGGTCCTATTCGTCAAAGTCGTCGTAGTCTACATCTTCCTCGTAATCGAAGTCTTCGTCTTCTTCTTCGTCATAATCATCATCTTCTTCTTCAAAATCATCGTCGTCATCGTCAAAATCTTCTTCATCGTCGTCGTCAAAGTCGTCGTCCAGTTCGTCGAAACCTTCTTCTTCGTCCATATCTTCCTCGTCATCGTCATCGAAGAGGAGGAAGGGAAGGGCCTCATTCTGCCAGCCGGGCTCCTGGAACCTGGGGTCCGGGGAGTGAGGCACTAAAGCAAGCGTTAATGAAGTTACCTGATTGTCCATAAATGCTCTCCATAAAACTAGTGTATGATGTCTATTCTTAAAGAAACATTAAGTACAGATCGGAAATATGTCAACTATCATTTTAATAAAATTCTATTTTTCCTTGCTTATTTTCTTGATAAGGTAGTACAATACTGGTACTTGGAAACCCCCAAACCGGCCCAGAGGGCGGCTCTCAGGACAGCCCTCCGGGCAGCCCTGAGAGCTTGGGATTTCCAAAATCAGCAAGGAGAGGTATTGTGGAAATTACTGACATTCGGGTTCGTAAAGTAGCAGGTGAAGGAAAATTAAAGGCCTATGTGACGGTTACATTTGATGACTGCTTTGTAATACATAACGTAAAAATAATTGAAGGAAAGAGCGGAGTCTTTATTGCCATGCCCAGCCGGAAAACCCGGGCGGGGGAGTATAAGGATGTGGCTCATCCCATACATCCAGAGTTTCGTGCGGAGTTACAAAATAAGATCCTCGAAAAATACGACATGGGGAGCGGCCCTGACGATCCAACCCTGGAAATTTGATCTTTTTCCGGGGTTATCACCTAAGGGTTCCATGGGGGGCATAGCCGAAAAAGTCTTATTAATGTATAGTATCCTCAGTTCTTTGGGACGTCGGCAAGCGGTAAGCCCCCGGGTTTTGGGTCCGGTATCCACTGGTTCGAATCCAGTCGTCCCAGTAAGTCCATTGGAGGAGATATATTATGAGTCAAGTTGAATTTAAGGCCCGGAGCCGCCAAGGTTCCGGTTCATCCGAAGCCCGCAAGGTCCGCCGCTCGGGCCGTATTCCCGGGGTCCTCTACGGGCGTTCGGGGAAGGCCGTCTCTATCGATTTAGATGCCCTGGAATTTTCCAATGGGGTAAAGATAATTTCCGATAGTACCATCGTTAAGGTAGATATAGACGGGAAGTCCCACGAGGCCTTTGTAAAGAACACCCAAAGGAACATCGTAGACGGAAAGATCCTCCATGTGGATTTTTACGAAGTGGAAAGCGGAGTCCTCCTTAGAACAAGGGTCTCCATCCAGCTTAAGGGAAGCCCCGTGGGGGTCCGTGAGGGGGGTATCCTGGAATTCCCCCTCCATGAAATCGAAGTGGAATGTCTTCCCAAGGATCTTCCCCCCAGGATAGAGGTCGATGTTTCCGAGCTGGGGGTGAACCAATCCATCCATGTCCGGGAGCTTCCCCTGCCGGCGGCGGTGCGGGTCATCTCTTCCCAGGATCAGGTGGTCGCTCTGGTGAAGTATGTAAGGGAAGAAGCGGCACCGGTGGTCGAAGAAGAAGCGGCCGAAGCGGCTCCAGCGGAAGAATAAAACTGTCCGGCTTCTCCCGGTCCAAGGGAGGGGGTTCTTATGCATCCCTTTGAATCCCGCCTTTTACAGGGTCTTGGGTCCGACCGGGAGGCAAAGCTATACCTGGCCGCCGTTTCGGGGGGGGCCGATTCGGTGGCCATGCTCGCGGGCCTGGCCTCCTTAAGGGAAAAAGAAAGATTTTCCATCCATTGCATCCACATAGATCACGGCCTTAGGCCCCCAGAAGAAGGGGCCCTGGACATCCAGACAGTCCAGGCCCTCTGCCTCCAGCTCAATATTGCTTGTACCCTCATCTCCATACCCCAGGGCCGGATTGCCGCCGCCGCCCAGGGGGGGGCCGGTATAGAAGGGGCCGCCCGGATCTACCGCTATAGGGCCCTCCACCGGGTCCGGCGGCGCATAGGGGCGGACCTGATCCTGACGGCCCACACCAGGGATGACCACCTGGAAACCATCCTCATGAATGTCCTGAGGGGATCCGGCCCGGGGGGCCTTGGGGGCATAGCACAGCGGCGGAAATACCTTCTAAGGCCCCTTTTAGGTCTAAGCCGGACCGAGGTAATTCAATACCTCTCCGAGCGTCAGATAAGCTACCAGGAGGATTCCACCAATGGGGACCCCCGGTTTTTTAGGAACCGCCTCAGGGCCCGCCTTATCCCCCTCCTGGACGAGATATACCCCCCCTGGCGCAAGACCCTTCCCGTCCTGGCCCTTACCCAGTCCCTCTCTGCCCGCTTTATTTCCGAAGAAACCCGGGCTCGCCTTTCTTGGGAGCTCCTTGAGGGCCCCGCCCTGGGCATTAAAGAAGAAGATTTTTCCCGGGCCCCGGCGATCCTCCAGGAGGAGGCAATCTATGCCGGGGTAAAGACCCTAAAAGCCCTGGATGCCTCACTCCCACAGAAGGGGTCCAGGCCCCTACCCAAACGTTCTACGGTACGAAAGCTGCGCCAGGGCCGCTTATCCGGCTCAGTCTTTCTGGAACGAAGGGAGGGTCTCCTCATCCTGGGCTCCCCCCGGCTGGACCAGGGGGGCTTTAGCTTTCTAATCCAAGAGCCGGGGCTCCATAAAATAGAAGGAAGGGTCCTGGGTCCCGGCTTTACAAAGGATCTTGTTCTAAGGGTGAGCCCCCCAGGAGAGGGCAGCCCCCCCGGTTCTTCCCCAGGGGCCTTTTATAGCTCCCTCCCCCTGGTTTTTCGGGAGCACCGGCGGGGTGATCGAATCCTTTGGGGGGGACACAGGAGAGGGTTTTCCGATATACTAGGCCCTAAAGAACGGGGCGGGTTTACCCGGATCATCACCGGTGAGAATGCCGCCGGACTGGCTGTTTTGGTGGGTATAGGCAGGGATCTCAGGATCCTGGCCGCTGAAGTCCCCCCCGGTGAAAGGGCTGGTCCCTATCTTGTTTCTTTATCATTTAAAGCTGAGGGTAAAAAATAAATGCCGGATGATCAAAAAAATCCCAATCCTCCCCGTCCTAACCTAGGGGGCTCAAGGCCCAACCGTTTTGCCCTCCTCTTTTTTCTTCTTATGGTGGGTCTTTTTATCACCTATTTTTTCAGGGCCAACGAGGGACCGGCACGGATAGAGATACCCTATTCGGTTTTTGTCCACTCCCTGGAGCAAAATGAAATTACCGATGTGACCATCCTGGACAATAACATCATCGAAGGGATCCGCCAGGACGGGGTAAACCGGCAATATTTTAGGACCCTGATCCCCTACAATGACCCGGCCCTGCTCCCCCTGCTTAGAGAAAAGGGGGTGGGGATCACCGGAGCGGCGGGGCGGATCAGCTTTATGGGCATCCTTATCAGCATGCTCCCCTGGATTATTGGCTTTTGTTTTATTTTTTTTATGTTCCGCCACATGCAGGGTTCGGGGAACCGGGCCTTTCAGTTTGGAAAGAGCAGGGCCAAGCGCTACCAGGATGAAGGAAAAAAAATCACCTTCGAAGACGTGGCGGGCCAGAAGGATGCCAAGTACGAGCTAGAAGAGGTGGTCTCATTTTTGAAGGACCCCCAGAAGTTTACCAAGATGGGAGCCCGGATCCCCAAGGGGGTGCTTTTGGTAGGCATGCCCGGAACGGGGAAAACCCTCATGGCCCGGGCGGTGGCCGGAGAGGCCAAGGTGGCCTACTTCCACATGTCCGGCTCTGACTTTGTCGAAATGTTCGTTGGCGTCGGGGCCAGTCGGGTAAGGGACCTTTTTGAGCAGGGCAGGCGCAGCGCCCCCTGTATTATCTTCATCGACGAGCTGGATGCGGTGGGCCGCACCAGGGGGGCCGGTTACGGCGGGGGCCACGATGAACGGGAGCAGACCTTAAATCAGCTTCTGGTAGAAATGGACGGCTTTGATTCGAAGGACGGGGTGATCATCCTGGCGGCCACTAACCGCCCGGACGTACTGGATCCAGCCCTGCTCAGGCCGGGCCGCTTTGACCGTCAGGTGGTCATCGCCATGCCGGACATCAAAGAGCGGGAAGATATCCTAAAGATCCATGCCGCCAAGATCCCCCTGGATGAGGGGACGGACCTCCAAAGAATAGCCCGGGCAACCCCCGGCATGAGCGGGGCCGACATCGCCAACCTGGTAAACGAAGCGGCCCTCTTTGCGGCCCGAAAAGATAAGACCTCCGTAGAGATGAGCGACTTCGAAGAGGCCCGGGACAAGGTCCTCATGGGGGTGGCCCGGAGAACCCTGGTGATCTCCGACAGGGAGCGGCGGATGACCGCCATCCACGAAGCCGGCCATGCCCTTCTGCATTACTACCTGGAATATGCGGACCCCCTTCATAAGGTGACCATCGTGCCCCATGGAAGGGCTCTGGGCATGGCCATGTCCCTCCCCGAAGAGGACAGCTACAGCCGCACCAAAGGCTGGATACTGGACCGGATTGTAATCTGCTATGGCGGCTGGATCGCCGAAAAATTGTTCTATGATGAGACCACCACCGGCACCAAGCAGGATCTGGAGCAGGCCACCGAGATGGCCCGCCGCATGGTCTGCGAATGGGGCATGGCCGAAGAGATGGGGCCGGTCACCTATGGGCAGGAAGAGGAACCCATTTTTCTGGGCAAGGAAATTGCCCGGCACAAGGACTATTCAGAAGAGACGGCCCAAAAGATCGACCGGGCCGTGAGGCGTATTCTGGATGAGGGCCGCCAGAGGGCGGAGGATCTTTTGGGGACCCATAAGGACAAGCTTGAAACCCTGGCCGATACCCTTTTGGTCCAGGAGACCCTGGTGGACGATGATATCCGCACTCTGCTTGGCTTCCCCTCCCGGGAGAATGCCAGTTCCCTCAGCAGCCCCTCTCCAGAGGCAGCTCCCCCCCAGGAGGAATAATTTGCTTCCGGTAAGGCCCCTGATCCTGTTCTGCCTTATTCTCCTACTGCCCCTGGGCCTTTTTAGCCAGAATCTTTATCTTAGTGATGACTACCTTCAGGAGATCTTCGAGTTCTTCGATACCCCCCCCAGGGGGGACCAAGCCATGGCAGAAGCCTATGCCGCCTGGGCCCAGGAACGGATTAATCAGGGCCGCTGGGACGAAGCTCTGGCGGGCCTCGAGCGGGCTGCCGATTTTTCCGATGTTTCTTCCGATCTTTCCTATTTATTGGCCCTGGCCCGTTCCCAGGATTTGCAGGAGCGGGGGAGGGTCCTGGAAGCCCTGGACCTGGCCCTGGGACTTAACCGCTGGAATCAATATAACCCCGAGGCGGCCCGGCTCTTAAAGGCCGAGTACCTCATTGCCCTGAAGGCTTACCCCGAGGCTCTGGCAGAACTCGCCCTCCTGCCCCCCAGGGTAGAAGGGGCGGAGCTCCTCTTGCGGGCCCTCTTGCCCTACCGGCCCCAGGAATTTCGCCGGGCCATGACCGAAACCCTGGATCGGTATCCCAGGGATGGGGGCCCGGTGCGGATCTTTTTTTCCTACCTCTACCGCCAGGGAGCCCTGGACCGCAGCCCCGACCCCTGGGAAAGGGAGACCCTGGACTTAATCCTCCGCCGTCTTCCGGTCCTGCTTTTGGCTAACCCTGACCTGGCATGGATGGCCGCTCCCTACCATTGGGATGAGGCCGAGGCCCAGCGTCTGGTCTCTGCCTACCGGGCCAACGAGGCCTACCCCGCCCTGGCATCCCTGCCGGCGGCCCTCAACCTGGGGCTCATCGACGAAGAAAGGGCCCTTTCTGAGCTATTTTCCCTTTCCCAGCTTGATATAGCTATATTGGATGATATATGGAGGCTTCTGCGCCATGATGAGGCCCGCTCCCTCTTTAGGCGAAACCTTTCGGCCTATACAGGTGTTATCACAGAAGACGAAGATAAGGACGGTATACCGGAAGTCTACGCCCATTATCAAAACGGCTTTCTTATTTTATGCAGCCTCGATGCCTCCCAGGATAGGAGGGCGGACTTAAAAGTTTTTTTTGATGCCGGCCTTCCCCAGCGTGTTGAGGTGCTCATGCCAGGACCTCCGGGAGCTCCCGGGTCTGGGACGGCGGTAGTTCACTGGGAGCGCTACCCTGCGGTTCTTCATACCGATCTGGAAGGGGTACGTTTTATTCCCCGGCCCCTGGACTTCCATTTTTCGCCCTTTGTCTTCGAAGAACCCTGGGCTGCGGGGCTGCTTTTTCCCCGCCGGGACCACCTAAGTCCAGCCCTTAGCTATAGGGCCCTGGTCTTTAGCTCCCTTAGGATAGAGCGGCCCAGCCTGGAGTTTCCGGGGGCCCATGAGCTGATCGATCTGGACGGGGGCATCCCCATCCGGGCCAGGGAGTACCTGGGAGATCTGATGGTGGCCGATACGGAGTTCCATCTGGGGAGGCCCCAGGTTCAGCGGGTCGATCTGACCTTTGGGGGTACCATGGATACCCTGCGTTACTTTAGGGGAAGCGATGAACCTGAGGAAACCGAAAACCTATGGGATTACGATAGGACCTATTCATACACCGAGAGCGGGCGGGATTACTGATGATGAACCATACGCAAAAATGTAACATGATATGTTCCAGGGTCCCGGCCCTGATTCTCCTGAGCGGCTTCCTTTTGTTTGTCTTGAGCAGCTGTACCAGCACCGCCGCGGCCGAAAGGCGGCTCGTTCCTCCCCGCTCTGTTACCGAGGTACGGCTGGATGATATTTCCCGCCAGGTGGGGCTGGACCCCGTCAGGGCCATCCATCTTTTAGAGATCTACGATCTCCTCTATGGCCCCAGTTCCCGATTTCCTGATGGGAACGATCCTGACATTCGTCTTAGGTTGGACAGCCTTCGTCTTGATGCTCTGGGGGCCCTGGAGGAAGCGCAAGGCCTGGCCATAGAAGAGGGACGCTGGAATGATGCGGCCTCCCATGCCCGGTCCCTCTCTTCTTTGGGAGTCCAGGTGGAGCGTACTGGAGAGGAACCAGCCATAGTCCTCCAGTATGCCAAAGAGCAGCTCCTGGAAGGGAATGATCTGGCCGCCTTCCTGGCGGCCCATAGGGCCCATAACCTCCAGGGGCTAAACTACGATGACGCCTTCCTCTTCTTCGAGAGGGCAGTCCAGGTAAGACAGAGGCGCACCGCCGCCTTCTTCCTCGGCATCATTAGTCAGTTGGGCAGAGCTGCTTCCCTTCCAGCCGATCTCAGGACCTATGCCCAGGGCAGGGATACCGCCGCCGAGATGATCCAGGGGGTGGCCACCGTCATCGTTGACCGGGGAATCCGGGTAGACCGGGGGCGGGCCTATCCCGACCGGGCCCTGGGTTCTGCCTTCTTTGTGGATGCCTCAGGGCTCCTTATTACCAACTACCATGTCATAGCCAGCGAGGTGGACCCCAGCTTTAGGGGATCTTCCCGCATGTATGTCCGCCTGGGAGATGCCTCGAGCCCCAGGATTCCAGCCCGGGTTATAGGCTGGGACACCACCCTGGATCTGGCCCTGATCAAAACCGAAATTACCCCCGATTATGTATACTCGGTGGTTGATTGGGTGGTGCCCATGGTGGGAGAAACCATCTTCGCCATCGGATCCCCCGTGGGGCTGGAACGGACGGTCACCCAGGGTATAGTCTCCGCCCTGGGCCGCCGGATCGCCCTGCCCATAGGCGACGTTTTTCAGATCGATGCGGCAGTCAACCAGGGAAACTCCGGCGGCCCGGTGATCAACATGGAGGGCCGCCTGGTAGGGGTGGTCTTTGCGGGCATAGAGTACTACCAGGGGCTTAACTTTGCGATCCCGGCGGAGCGTCTGGCCCGGTCCCTTCCGGCCATGTTGGCGGGGGGCAAGGCTGACCGGCCCTGGATAGGGCTCACTTTGAGCGAAACCATGCTGGGGGCAGAGATTGTCTATGTGTCTCCCGCCAGCCCTGCCTCGGATATGCAAATCCCCGAGGGCTCCCTCATCACCGCCATCAACGGGGTCCCCCTTAGGGCTCCCCAGGGGGGTCTTATCCCCGCCGCCCAGGACCAGCTTTTTGCGCTCCAGCCGGGGGAATTACTCAGGCTGGATCTAAGCAGCCCTGAGGGGGAAGCTTCCAGCCACCTTTTACGGCTGGCGAGCCGCCCGGCGGTTCCCATGGTAGAGGCGGTCCAGATGGATTCCCGGGAACGGGTCGTGGCGCCCCTCTTTGGGCTCCATCTTTACCCCCAGGGGGGGAACAATTTTTTTAGCTCCTATGTGGTACGAAAGGTAGTCCGGGGTTCCATTGCCGATGAAATGAGCTTCTCCCCCGACGACCCCGTTTCGATCCGGAGTTTTAGGATCTTTGAAAGGGAAGGCTTTGCGGTCCTGGACATTAATGTCCGAAGACGTACCATGGGTTTCCTGGAAACCACCATGCGCTTAACCGCCTTGCTGGACATCCCCGATACGCTGTAAGCTAAGGCTTCATGGCACATATACGAAACTTTTGCATCATCGCCCACATTGATCACGGGAAATCTACCCTCGCAGACCGGCTCATCCAAAAGGGCCGCCTGGTGGAGGACAGGCATTTCCAAAATCAAATCCTGGACAACATGGACATAGAGCGGGAGCGGGGTATTACCATCAAGAGCCAGGCGGTATGTATCCCCTATACCGGGGCCGACGGAAACGAGTATAAGCTTAACCTCCTGGACACCCCCGGCCATGTGGACTTTACCTACGAGGTGTCCCGGGCCATCAATTCCTGCGAGGGGGCCCTCTTGCTGGTGGATGCTACCCAGGGGGTTCAGGCCCAGACCCTGTCGAACATGTACCTGGCCCTGGAGCATGATCTAAGCATCATCCCGGTGATAAATAAAATTGACATGAACGCCGCCGATATTCCCGGGACCCTGGCCCAGATCGAGAAGGACCTGGGTCTGGACCCCTCCACGGCGGTGATGATCTCTGCCAAGACCGGCCAGGGGATAGATGAACTTTTCGAAGTAATTATCGATAGGATACCCCCTCCTCCTAAAACCGCAGAGGATCCCCTCAGGGCCCTCATCTTTGACTGCCACTACGATCCCTATAGGGGAGTGGTAGTCCATGTGCGGCTCTTCGACGGGACCATTAAAAAGGGAATGAAGATCCGCTTTTTATCCAATGATACGGAGTATGAGGTCGAATCCCTGGGGGTGTTTAAGCTGGGCATGGCCGAACAGGGAGAACTAGAGGCCGGAGACGTGGGGTATTTCATTGGGGGGATAAAAACGGTCAGCGATGTCCGGGTGGGGGATACGGTAACCTCATCGGCCAGACCCTGCAGCAGCCCCCTGCCGGGTTTTAGGGAAATTAAACCGGTGGTTTTCTCTTCGATTTACCCGGTGGACACCAACGATTACGAAGAACTGCAGATCAGTATAGATAAATTAAAATTAAATGACGCCTCATTGATCTACGAGAAGGACTCTTCCGCTGCCCTGGGCTTTGGGTTCCGCTGCGGCTTCCTGGGGCTCCTCCATCTGGAGGTTATCCAGGAAAGGCTCGAGCGGGAATTTAACCAGTCGGTGATCTTTACGGCCCCTTCGGTAAAGTATAAGGTCCAGCTCCGGGGGGGCGAAGAGATCATGGTAGACAACCCCATGAACTACCCCGACGAGGGCCGAATCGAAGGGGCCCAGGAACCCTACATACGGGCGGCGGTGATTACCCCCACTAACTACCTGGGTAATATCATGACCCTCTGCATGGAAAAGCGGGGGGTGCAGACGAACATGACCTACCTGGATGAAAAGCGGGTAGAGATAGTCTACGAAATGCCCCTGGGGGAAGTCCTCTTTGATTTTTATGATCGCCTAAAAAGCACCAGCCGCGGCTATGCCTCCTTCGATTATGATCTGACCGACTATAAACCCACGGAGCTGGTAAAGCTGGACATTTTATTAAACGGCAAGCCCGTCGATGCCCTGGCCCAGCTGGTTTTTAAAGATCATGCCCATGCCCGGGCCCGGATAGTCTGCGAACGCCTGGTGGACGAAATTCCAAGGCAGCAGTTTAAGATTCCCATCCAGGGTGCCATAGGCAGTCAAATCGTAGCCCGGGAAACCGTTAACGCCCTAAGGAAGGATGTCCTCGCCAAGTGTTACGGCGGAGACGTGACCCGGAAACGAAAGCTTTTGGAAAAACAGAAGGAAGGAAAAAAGCGAATGCGCATGGTCGGAGATGTGGAACTTCCGCAAAATGCCTTCCTGGCGGTATTAAAGACCAAAGAATCATAAAAAAAACACAATTATATGCTATCTTTAGCCCATGAATGACAGGAGCCTGGTTTTAGCCATCGACGATGAGCCTAAAATACTGGAACTGATAAAATCCTACCTCGAAATAAATAATTACACCCCCCTCTGTGCCGCCAATTGCCGGGAGGGGATGGCTTTGTTTGAACAATACAGGGATTCCTCCCACCCCATAGACCTTATTTTATTGGATCTCATGCTTCCCGACGGCAGCGGCGAAGACTTTTGCAAAACCATCAGAGAACTCTCTGATGTTCCCATTATAATGGTGACCGCCAAAATAGACGAAGCCAGCATCATCCAGGGCCTTAACCTGGGGGCCGATGATTACATCAAAAAACCCTTTAGCCCCCGGGAACTCATCGCCCGCCTGGAGGCGATACTAAGAAGGATCCATGCTTCAGATCCGGGCCATATTAAGGGCCGTTTTCTTTCCTATGAGGATCTTTCGGTGGATACAGACATACGCCAGGTGTCCAGGGACGGGAAGGTTCTGCAGTTAACCCGGGACGAATACCATATCCTGGCCCTGCTTATGTCCCGGCAGGCAAAAATTTTTACCAGGGATGAGATCCTCTATGCTGTAAAGGGTTTTGATTACGATGGGTATGACAGGGCCATAGATACCCATGTAAAAAAACTCAGGGCCAAGATAGGCGATAACCCCAAGGCACCCCGGTATATCACCACGGTTTATGGGATGGGTTATAGAATGGGAGGAGGGCCCGAATCATGAAACCCAGGTTTACCATAAGTCTGCAAAACCGGCTGGCCCTTACCTATGCCCTCTTTATTAGTCTTTCCCTGGGGGTCTTGATCCTCTTTCTTAATCATTTTTCCAGCCAGATGTTTAACTCCCATGTGCGGGAAAACATAGCCGCCAAAAGCCGCGAAATTGTGAATGTAATCAGCGGGCAGTACAACCAGGAAAGGGGCCTCTTTGATGTGGAGGCAGTCCGGGCCATGGGGCTCTTCTTTGCCCAGGAGGGTTATATCATCATCCTGGAAGATGAACGGGGAAATATGATCTGGGATACCCGGGCCCGGGACAGGATGGAGTACCTGCGGGTAATGCGGGGCATTGCGGCCCGTATGGAAGTTCACCGCCTGCCTAGGGGGCAGAGGTCACCGGATACGAATATCGGCGAAGCAGATCGAAGCCTGGGGGGAAGCCGTGTACTAAGGATAGAGCCCCCCCTTTTTCCTGAAGATCCCTGGCTTAGGGACTTTGGCGAAGCAAACCAATTACAGCGGGAACAGTATGCCGTGTTTGCGGCTAACAGGCAGGTGGGAACCCTCAGCATAGACACCTTCGGCCCCTTGTTTTACAGTGAAGCCGAATCTGCCTTTTTACAATCCCTAAACCGCCTGCTCTTTCTGGCGGGGATGGTATTGCTCATCCTTTCGGTAGTAATATCGGTGCTTCTCTCCCGGGCCATAGCAAGGCCTATCCGTACCGTAGGTGAGGCCGCCCAGCGCATAGCCCGGAGCCGTGCACCATCTTCGGGGGAACCTTCCATAATAAAGACCAGTGTCAGGGTAGAAGAAAATTATTATACCCGGGAGCTGGCCGAACTTTCCCAGTCCATAAATAAACTGGCCGAGGATCTGGAAGAGGGGGAACGGCGGCAAAAGCAGCTTAGCTCCGATGTGGCCCATGAACTTCGCAGTCCCCTATCATGCCTGCAGGGGACCCTGGAGGCCATGATAGACGGGGTCTACCCCCCCAACCAGGGGAGGCTGGAAAGCTGCCACGAAGAAGTCATGCGTCTGACCCGCCTGGTGGACGATCTTGATGTGCTCACCGGCCTGGAATGGAACAGCATAAGCCTGGATAAAACCGAATTTGATCTCGGCGGCCTAATAGAATCCACGATAGAGCCATGGAGATCCGCCGCCCTGGAGAAGGGCATATCTATCACCTGTAATATGGAAAAAACTTTGGTGTATGCAGACTACAGCCGCTTAAAACAGGTTTTTTTCAATTTATTGTCCAATGCGATAAAGTACACCGATCAGGGGAGCATAGACATTAGGGTTCAAAAAGTTACCCTCGCCTCTGGTCCTGTTCTGGAAATCAGCATCTGCGACACCGGCATAGGAATCCCAGAGGAAGATCTTCCCCGCATCTTCGAACGATTTTACCGATCCGACAAATCCAGAAACCGCAGTACCGGCGGAGCAGGCATAGGGCTCTCCATCGCGGCGGCCATTATCAGCGCCCATGGGGGAAGTATCTCGGCGGAACAAAACCCTCAAGGGGGTTCCATTTTTATTGTCACATTGAAGGAGTCACCGGAATGAAACAAAACCTTTTATATAAAACTATATGGTTTAGCACCCTTATTATCTTTACTCTCCTTGGTGCCGCCTGTTCGGGAAGGCAGAGAGCTGTTTCCTACGAGTTTACCACCCTTCAACGGGGATCCCTGGAGCGAAGCATCTCTGCATCGGGGACCATTAACCCCGTCTCTACCGTCAGGGTTCTGCCCCAGATGAGCGGCAAGGTAGAAAATATTTTTGTCAGCAATAACGATGTGATAAACCGGGGCGATATTTTAGCGGAGTTAAACACGGACATGCTCAAACTGCGGCGGGAACAGCAGGCTGCGGCGGTGGCCAAGGCCAGGGCAAATTACGAGCTGCAGCTTCTGGTGTTCCAGAACCAGGAAATTTTGGCGGAACGGAATTTTATCTCCGAGTTTGAGCTTAAGACCAGCGAAAACACCCTGAATAATCTGGCCGCCGATCTTGCCTCTGCGGAGGTAAACCTTATGGTTATCGAAACCGAAATTAATCATTTTGCCTTTATTAGCTCCCCCATAGACGGCATAGTCCTGGAACGGCGAATCAATATTGGAGATACGGTGGTAGACAGTTCTAGCAATAATTCATCCCACATGTTTACCCTGGCAGAGAATCTGGAAGAAATGCAGATCGAGGCCATGGTAAGCGAACTGGATGTGGCATCAATCAGAAGGGGACAGATGGTTCGCTTTACCCTGGAGAGTATGCCGGGCCGCACATTTCTCGGATATGTGGAGGCCATTCATCTTATCCCCCTAGTTTCGAATAACGTAGTTTCCTATACGGTGATCATCAATACCGAGAACCTGGACGGTTCCCTCCTGCCCGGCATGACCTGTGCGGTAGATTTTATTGTCGAAAGCAGTCCTAATGTCCTTATGGTGAGCAATGCAGCCCTGCGTTATCAGCCGGCCCATATTACCGAAGAGCAGAACAACAGCTCTGCCCCCCAAGGCGGGGCTAATACCAACCTCGCCAATTTGATGCTCGGGCCCTCCCCCATGATGGGCGGCGGGAGGGGAGCCATGCCCTTCGGCGGAGGGCAGCGGCAGGCTGCGACTGCAGCCCCTGCTACGGTAACCCGTACCCTGTGGTTTATTAACTCCCAGGGGGACCTGGAAGCCATGGAGGTTCGCACCGGCATTTCTTCCGGGTCCTTTACTGCCATCTATACCGATGAAGACCTGGAGGGAATGCAGGTGATCCTAAGGGAGCTCTTTTAATGCAGATTGAACAAGCCCAGCCAGGACCTGTCATAACCGGGACTCCGGTGATCGAAATGCAGAGGGTCACCCGGGAGTACCGGATGGAGGGCCGAAAGGGCTCCAAGGAAGAAGAAGCGGTAATAGTCCGGGCCCTGGGGGGCATAGATTTTTCGGCCCGGGCCGGTGAGTTTATCTCTGTCATGGGTCCTTCCGGGTCTGGCAAATCCACCCTCATGAATATACTCGGCTGTCTCGATAAACCCACCGGCGGTTCCTATGTGCTGGACGGCATCGATACCTCCGCTTCGGATACCAACACCTTTGCCTATATCAGAAACAGGAAAATCGGCTTTGTCTTCCAGTCCTTTAATCTCCTGGCCCGGACCACGGCCTTGGAAAATGTGGAGCTTCCCCTCTTTTACCGGAGGAGCGCCGGGGGCGAAAAAAAAATGAGCTCCCAGGCCCGAAGAGAAAGGGCCATGCAGGCCCTCTCAGATGTGGGCCTGGGGGACCGGATGTACCATTATCCCTCTCAGCTTTCGGGGGGGCAGCAGCAGAGGGTTTCCATAGCCCGGGCCATGGTAAACGACCCGGCTTTTATCCTGGCAGATGAACCTACGGGGAACCTCGATTCCGGCATGACCCTGGAAATTATGGGGCTCTTTCAGGAATTAAACGATCAGGGGAAAACCATCATCATAGTAACCCACGAACCGGAAGTAGCGGTATACAGCCGGCGAACCATCAACCTAAAAGACGGTTTCCTTGTGTCAGATAAAGAAATTCTCGAGAGGCGAAATGCCCGCCAGGATCTGGAACAATGGAAGCAGGATCACGCTCTTCTTGCAGAGGAGGCCCCATGAATGGGATTCAGTTAATGCAGACCTGCTTCCGCTCCATCCTGCGTAACCGGATGCGAAGCCTCTTAACATCCCTGGGGGTCATCATCGGAGTGGGGTCTGTGATCATCATGGTAGCCCTGGGCCAGGGCTCCCAAAGGGCCATAGAAGAGGGAATGACCGCCATGGGAACCAACCTTTTGCAGATCATGCCAAGACGGCAGATTAACCGGGGCGGTCAAGCTCAGATGATCCGGTTGAGTTCCTTTACCCGGGGGGATCTGGAAAAGTTAAAAACCGAATCTTCCTATGCTGCAGCGATTTCGGCGGTGGTAAACCTTAACTTTAACGTCATTGGGAGCCATGGAAACGCCCAGGTCCAGGTCCTGGGGGTGGAGCCTGAATATTTAACTGCCCGGAACTACCGGGTCAACGAGGGGATCTTTTTTGGCCCCGAAGACCTGGAAGCCCGGAACAGGGTAGCCGTATTGGGGCGAAGCACCGCCGCTGCCCTCTTTGGTAATCCCGAAGATGCCCTGGGAGAAAGGATCAGGATAGGCACCAATCACTTTACGGTCATAGGCCTTTTGGAAAGCAAGGGCACAGGCCTGGGTGGCATGGACCAGGATGATGTGGTGATGGTTCCCCTGGATACCGCCATGGCCCGGCTGAACAATGCCGCCGGGATAAACCAGATAGTGATGAGCATCATCGGTAAAGAGTACATGGATGCGGCCTCCAGGGAGGCCAGGCTTATCTTGATGGAATCCCGGGGGATTAGCCATGAGGCAAACGCCGATTTTGATATCATGAACCAGGCGGACATGATAGATATGGCCTCGGCCACCTCCCGGACCCTGTCAAATCTTCTGGCTGCCATCGCCGGGATTTCTCTTTTGGTGGGAGGCATAGGAATCATGAACATCATGCTTGTATCGGTCACCGAACGAACCAGGGAGATCGGCATCAGGATGGCCATAGGGGGCCGCCGCCGGGATATTCTTTTTCAGTTTCTCACCGAATCGGTTATCTTAAGCCTCATGGGGGGCCTTTTGGGCATTACCATGGCCTTTGTATCCTGCCACCTTTTATCCCGCTCCGGGATCCCCACGGCCATTAGTCCCCTCATCGTAAGTGTTTCGGCCCTCTTCGCCGCCCTGGTCGGTGCAGTGTTCGGTTATTATCCCGCCCTTAAGGCGGCTAAACTTTACCCCATCGAGGCATTGCGGTATGAATAATAAAACATTAGCAAAACTAATTTCTCCCCTGGTCCTCCTCATCTTTTTGCTCCTTGTTTCTGGGGGCCTCCACGGGGATGATCCTGATCTTGAACCCCTCAGCCTCAACCTGGAACAGGTCCGTACCCTGGCCCTGTTAAATTCCCGCAGCCTGGCCCGGGCAGACCTTTCGGTGATGAACAGCCTCCTAAACCAGCGGAGTCACTATTTTTCCATGCTGCCCAGCCTTACCATGCGCTATGATGCTCAGGTTCGCTATCTAAATAACGACTGGGAGCTTATTGAACAGCCCATGGATACCCTTAGTTCCAGCCTTACCATCTCTCTAAGCCATAGGCTCTTTGATGGCGGAAAAAATCTTATCTTAATGGAAATAAATGCCATTTCTGTCCAGAGCGCCCGCCGGGAAGCCCTGGCAGAGTATTTCAATGTCATCGACTCAGCCGATAGCGCCTACTATGCGGTGCTTGAGGCGGCAGCTGCACTGGAAGCAGAGGAATCTTCCCTGCAGACTGCCATTTTTAGTTTATCCATGGCGGAGATCCGTCAAGAAAGCGGAATGATAAACCAGGGGGACTACCTAAGGGCCCTGGCGGACAAGGAAGTCCGGGAAAATTCCCGTAACCAGGCCCGCCGAAACTATGCTCTCAGCAGTACCCGGCTTATGTCCCTGACGGGGCTCTCGGTGCTACCCCCCCTGGAAGAGATCGATCTTTCCGTATATGAAGAACTCATACTGCATTTGGGCAGCATATCTGACGAAGAGGTCGATATCCTCTTCCAGAAACTCTGGCAGTATATTTCGGTTGTTAATCCCAGTATGGCTCGGTCAGCCTCAAACCTGCTCACCGCCGAGCGAAATTTAAGCCTTACAAAAAGAGACTTTGCTCCAACCATTACAGCTTCGATTTTTTCTCCAAGCTTAAACTACTCAAGGCTCAACGGCCTGAGTGATTCTTCCGGAGGAGGGGGAGTATCCATCACCGGAAGCATTCCCATCGATTTTTGGAACCTCAATAACAGGATAGAACGAAGTCAAATTTCTGTGGATTCAGCAGCCCTTGATTATATAAACGCAGAAAGGTCTCTGGAAATCGATCTTTACACCCTCTTGTTTACTATAGTAGGCAATTCCGGATCGGTCCTCTCTTCCCGCAGAACCCTGGATCATGCAGAGAAGCACTTTGAATTTGTCCTTGAGCGCTACCGGCTTTTGCAAAGTTCAATTTCAGACCTTCAAGAGGCCTCGACCATGCTTATAAACAGCCAAAACAGTCACTCCCGATCTCTTTATGGGTTTTTGCAAAACCTCTCGCGCCTGCGTTCCATGGGCCTTATCGAAGAGGAGGAGTTTCTCTTTGCCATATTGATGGGATGATTTAATTAGAGTACCATTTATCATGAACCAATATGTGATTGAGGGGGGCTATCCCATAAAGGGGACTTTAAAGGCCAGCGGCAACAAGAATGCCGCTCTTCCCTGCATAGCTGCAGCCCTCCTAACTTCCGAACCAGTTATTCTAAGAAACATCCCCGATATCGAAGATGTCCAGGTGATGCTCGATGTATTCCGTTCCCTGGGGGGCGAAGCCAAGGCCCTGGAGCCCAATGTTTGGCAGCTCCACACCAGGAACATCGTGAGTTCAGAAATCCCCCTGGAGCTGGCCCAGAAAATCCGGGCCTCCATCCTTTTTGCCGGGCCCCTCTTGTCCAGGACGGGCAGGGTCGTGATGCCTCCTCCCGGGGGGGACGTCATAGGCCGCCGCCGGCTGGACACCCACTTTCTGGCCCTGACCGAACTGGGGGCCCAGGTAGATATCAGTGAGACCTTTAACTTTAGCTCCCCCGGTCTTAAGGGGGCCGATATCTTCCTTGATGAGGCTTCAGTAACAGCGACCGAAAACGCCGTCATGGCGGCGGTCCTGGCCCAGGGGCAGACCATCTTTACCAATGCAGCCAGCGAACCCCATGTGCAGGATCTCTGCCGCATGCTCTGCGCCATGGGGGCCTCCATCCAGGGCATAGGGTCTAATATCCTGCATATTAGCGGGGTAAAGCAGCTTTCCGGCTGTGACTTCACCATAGGGGCCGATTTTATGGAAGTGGGCTCCTTCATAGGCCTGGCGGCCGCCACCAGGGGGGAGCTTATAATAGAAGGAATACGAAGGGAAGACCTGCGGCCCGCGAAAATTTCCTTCGGCAAACTGGGCATTACCTGGAACCACGAGGGAAACCAGGTCCATGTCCCAGGGAATCAAGATCTGGAAGTAAATCACGATCTGGGGGGAATGATCCCCAAGATCGATGATGCCCCCTGGCCGGGCTTCCCTCCGGATCTCACCAGTGTTATCACCGTGGTGGCCACCCAGGTAAAGGGGACGGTCCTTATCCACGAAAAGATGTTCGAGTCGAGGATGTTTTTCGTGGACAAGCTCATCGCCATGGGGGCCCGGATCGTCCTCTGCGACCCCCACCGGGCGGTGGTGTCGGGCCCCACCCGGCTCCAGGGTTCTGAACTCCAGAGCCCCGATATACGGGCCGGGATGGCCATGGTCGTCGCCGCCATGTGCGCCGAAGGAAACAGCGTGATTAACAATGTCTATCAAATTGAACGGGGCTACGAAAATCTCGTGGCCCGCATATACGCTCTGGGCGGGAGGATACGGGCCCTATGACAAAACCATCAGCCACAACCAGTTTATCGGGAGATCGACGGGTACCAAAAACCCATGGCCGCATCGTCTTTAGGGGAGTCATTGACAGCCTCCAGGCGGAATGCATAGAAGTTCAGGTTCTGGCTGCAGAACAGGACCTGGAACTCTGCGCCCGGTTTGGGGAGATCCTTGACTACCTAAGAGCTATCATGGTGGCCGAGGTAAAAGACACCCCCCTCTCTGAACCCTTTTTATTCGGCATGGAAGCTGAAGAGATCCACCGTGCCAGCCAGACCATAGAAAGGCATCTTCCTTCCTATACCCAGGGTGCCCTGGCGGCCCAGATTAACAGCTTTAGGGCCAAGGTAAGGGCGGCCGAACTCAGTGCCATTAGGGTCTTTAGTCAGGAGGAATCGGAGCCAGGGGTCTACCCCCGGGATGATATCCCCTTCGGTTTAAATCGTCTTTCCAGTGCCCTCTGGTGGCTCTTCTGCGACCATGTGGCCAAGCTTCCTAAAACCGAAACTGCCCCATAATTCGCATGGAAATGACATGTCCTGCATCGGAGTTTTTCCCCCAGATGGGGGTCTGATAACTGAGCATGATCTCCAGGGGCATGAGCCAGTCATGAAAAAATAATGAGAGGTGGGGTACAAAGCTTACCACATGGGTGGGCCCTTCGTTGGGGAAGCTCTCTTGGAGCTGCTTTACTTCGATCTCGGTGCCCGGCCCGGTGCCGGTAAAATCGTAACGCTTTCCCGGGCTCATTCTATAGAGGACCGGCAGGCCCGCGCCAAGAAGCATCCCCTGGGTCAGGGGCCTTGTGAAGACGGGCTTTAATTTAAAACTAAATAGATAGCCGTAATTTATTTGAGCTTCCAAGGAAGAGCCGGGGGGAAGGTTTTCCATGGCCCCCTGGATGGCCTGGTACTCTGCGAGGCCGGCCCTGCTTACTTCTCCCCGGATGGGAAAGTATAAAATCTCACCGTTAAAACTAAAAAAGAAATTATCGTGGACCAGGATATCCAGGTATGAACCCAGGCCAAAGCCCAGGACATGGCGATCCAGGTTTACGATGGTCACCGATTCTCCCCTTTCCAGACGCTCCCCCTGTTCCTGGAAATCCGGGCCCGGCAGGGGTATCCTGACCCCGGGGGTAAAGGTTAAACGAAAGACCTCCGATTTTATGGGTCCCTCCCTGCCGGCTATCTGGATCCGGGCTCCCGCAAAGAGGTCCCCGGTGCTTGCTATCTCTGCCTGGGAGCTGCCGTAATTGCTGTCCAGGCGGGACCACATGTTTACCCCCGGGAGCCAGAGGACCGAGGCGGTGACATTGCGGAAAATGCCATACTCCAGGGCCAGCCCCAGGTTAAAGACCCGCATGTGATCTATCTGTTCCCTTTCTTCATCCTGATTAAAGCGCTGGAATACAAAGGTGTAGGCCGGTTCCAGGTAGAATCTTCCTGTCCGTACCGGAAGGACCCTGGCATCGGCGGCAAAGAGGGAGCTGCAGAACAAGAGAAGGGGCAGGCAGAACATCAGCTTCATCGCATCTTCCTCGCCCGGATGGGCCGTAAATCTTCTTCCTTTACCATGGAGGGATCATCAACCCCCGGAGGCAGCTCCCGCCCCTCTTCGCTTTCCACCTCTTCTTCCTCAAAAAGTTCTTCACTCTGGGGTATGGGGGGAGGAAGCTCCTCGCTCTCATGTTCAAGCCTGGCGGTAATCACCTTGGTGATCCCCGATTCTTCCATGGTCACCCCCAAGAGGGTGTTCGCGCAGGTAACGGTTTTTTTGTTATGGGTGATGATGATAAATTGGCTTCCCCGCCCAAACTCCCGGAGCAGCTGCACAAAGCGATTTACGTTTTCATCGTCCAGGGCGGCATCAATTTCGTCCAGAAGGCAGAAGGGCGAAGGCTTTACCAGGTAGGTGGCAAAAAGAAGGGCCACCGCAGTCATGGAACGTTCACCCCCCGACAGGAGGTTGATGTTCTCCAGCTTCTTCCCCGGGGGCTGGGCGAAAATTTCTATCCCCGATTCCAGGACATGGTTTAAATCTACGAGCCGCAGCTCCGCCCGTCCCCCTCCAAAGAGCCTTCTGAACATGTTATGGAAGTTCTTCTTAATTTTATCGTAGGTGGCCATAAAGAGCACCGAAGATTCGGTTCTGATCTCGGTGGTAAGCTGCTCCAAATCCGCCCTGGCCTTGGCAAGGTCGGCGATCTGGCCCGAAAGGAAATCGTAGCGTTCCTTGGCCTCGGCAAATTCCTCCGGGGCTGCCAGGTTTACCGCCCCGAGATCCCGAAGATCCTGCCTGCCCTTGGCCAGTTGATCCCGCAGATCCCCTGACTGGGCGGTGATGGTGTAGATCCGCTCTTCAAATTCCATCAGGTCCCGGGAATGGGTTTCCCGGAAATTGTCCTGGGTGTTTTTTATTTCCATCTCCGATTGAACCAGGTCGAGCTGGATCTTCTCGTAGGCTTCCTGAATCTTGGCCTGTTCGGTCAGGCGTTTTCGTATCTTGTCCTGTTTTCCTGCCACATCACCGGTTTGTACATTTATGTCCTTCTCTAAGTTTTCCAGGTCCAGGTTGAGCTGTGTGACCTTGGCATCTATATCTCTTATGGCCTTTTCGCCCCCGGCTATCCGCTCATCAATTTCGGTGCAGCGGCTGCGGTCCTGGCTGAGCTCCTCCTGGATGGTTTTTAATAGCTCCTCCTGGCCCGAGAGCTCCCGCCGAATAAACCGGGCCACCTCTTCGGCCGATTCCGCCTGGGTGGCCATCTTCATCCGCATGACCCGAAGATCCTCCAGGGTAGAACGGTACTCGTTTATCTTGCCGTGTAAATTATCGTTCTGGCCCCGCAGGCCCGTGATTTGCTCCCGCTGTTCCAGGACCCCCTCCCGGTTGCTTCGGATGTCGCTGTCCAGGGCCCTCTTCTTGGTGATGATCCCCTCGGGGGAAAGAAAGTCATCCAGAAAGGCGGGGGTGCTCAGACGGTAGGTCTCAAAGAGGCTGTGGGCTTCCACGGCCCGGCCCGCTGCCTCTGCAAGAACCGAGGCTAAGCTGTCGCTGAGCCGTTTAAGCTCCTGGGCGCTGGGCAGGGGACCCCCCGAAAGGGCCCGCTCGGCGGCCGCCGCCAGATCCCGGCTCAGCATTTCCCTCCCCGTGAGGGTGGCCCGCAGGAGGGCCAGGGTCTCATTCAGAGCCGCCTCGGTGTTCCGCCGCTCCGCCGCCGAATACCCCGCTTCTTTGAGGCCCGCATCCAGGGCCGCCACGATATGGTCGGTGATCCCCTCCAGGTCCTTTTCCTTCTGGGCCCTTTCCTGCTCCAGGCGGCGTATTTCATCTTCAGCTTTTCGGATGGATCCTTCATTTTCTTCTATGGTGTTGGCGGTGTGCTGGATGTTTTTTTCAAAGCCCTGGATGTTCTCTTCTATCTGGGCGACCTTTTTTCTCAGATCCAGGACCACCCCATCCTGTTCACTGGCATCTTTTTTGAGTTCGTCAATTTTGGCCGAGGCGGCCTTCTCGCGCCCCTCGTTTAAGCTAATCTTGGCCCGGGTATCACTCTGCTGCTCCGCCAGAAGGCGCAGCTCCTTCTCCATGGCATTCTTATCTACCGCCAGGCCGTAGATGTTTTTCTGATATTCCCCCAGCCGGGCTTCCAGGGAGTTCACCAGGTCCATGTTTTCTTCCAGGGCCCTGTTGGCCGCTTCGATTTCTTCCCGTATGGCATCCCTTTCTATGGTCTTCTTTTTGAGGGCATCCTGCTTTTCGTCCCGGGCATTGCGGAAATTCTTTAGGCGAAGGAGCTGTATGTCCAATTCAAACTGGAAGATCTGTTCCCTTAGGGTCCTATACTTGAGGGTCTTTTCGGATTGGACCCTGAGGCTGTCGTAGGCCCTCTTTACTTCCCCCAGGATGCCTTCTACCTGGCGCATGTTTTCTTCGGTCTTGGCCAGCTTCCTTTCCGCCTCTGCCCCCCGGACCTTAAAGCGGGTAATCCCTGCGGCCTCTTCAAAAAGGAAGCGCCTCTCTTCGGGCCTGGAAGAGAGGATCTGATCTATCTTTCCCTGCTCCATCACTGAGTAGGCGGTTTTTCCCACCCCGGTGTCCCAGAAGAGTTCCCGGATTTCCTTAAGCCGTACCGGGGCGGAGTTTATAAAGTATTCGCTTTCGCCGGAACGGTAGAGCCGGCGTTTTATTTCGATCTCCGGGATATCCAGGGGCAAAAGACCCGTGTCATTATCCAGGGTGAGGATGACCTCCGCCACGTTCAGGGCCCGGCGGTTTTCGGTGCCGTTGAAGATCACGTCCTCCATCCGCTCGGCCCGCAGGGATCGGGAGGCCTGTTCTCCCAGGGCCCATTTGACTGCATCCACCACATTGGACTTCCCGCAGCCATTGGGGCCCAAGAGGGCGGTCACGCCATTGGCAAATTCTACCCGGGTCTTATCTGCAAAGGATTTAAATCCAAAAATATCTAGGCTTTTCAAAAACAAGGTATAACTCCGTTGCCCCACCTGTCTGGACGGGAGATTTTACTTTACCATTTTACTATTAAAAAATTCAAGTTAGGATGTCCCCTATCTCCCTGAGATCCTTAATTCGTTTATGGGGATAGTTGGGGTAGGTATCCAGCTCATCAATAAGAAGGCCCTGGCCTCCCAGGTTTACAAAGGCCTCGGCATAGGCGGGCATGTCGTCGATAAAGAGGGTCTCTTCGGGCCTTAGGGACAGGGCGTCGAGGGCCCTCTGGTAGGCTGTAGCATGGGGCTTCCCCAGGAAATTATTGCCCACGATATCGAATATTTCTTCGAATAAGCCTTCCAGTTCCAGCTTCTTGAGGGTCCTGTCGGCATGAAACCGGGGAGAATTGGTCAATATTGAAGAAGGGCAGGGGAGGTTTTCGATAAAATGCCGCAGTTCCCGGTCCGGTCCCAGGCAATCTACCTCGTCTTCGGGGTGTATATGGGCAAAGTAGCCCTCCACATCGGTAAAATTGTGCTCCCCCCTCAGCCAGCCTACGGTTGTCCCATAGCGGCGGACCCCTTCTTCCCGGAGCAGGTCATATTCCGCCGGCGGAACCCCCAAAAACCCGCTGCAATACTCCCTAAGCCGCACCCGAAAGATATCATCCAGCCCATGCCGAACCGAATAGAGGGTGTTATCCAAGTCAAAGAGGATGTATTTTACCATGTAGGGAGTATAGCATAGATATGATTATTATGGATCTACTTATAATCCAAGACCTCATGCGCAGTGCGCCGCTGGACAAAAACATGGCCCCCGCGGCTCGAACGGCCTGCATCCCATACTCATTAGTTAGTGTATATAAATTTCTTCAGCAGCCGAAGTCGCCGCAGGGACCATTTTTTGCTCCAGCTGAGCAAGCTATGAGCGGTTGGATTGAGAAGAGCCTTTACAAATCAACCCTACATGTACAGTCGGTGTAGAGTAATGATACATCAATGGGGTGATTCTCCAAATACTCCAATATGCCCAGATTTAGAACTAACCTAGGGTGTCAGTCACCTTTCTTCCATGATGACTGACACCCTTGTCAGGAATTTTTCATTACTCTTACCCACCAACCTCACTTGTGGGGTGGATTATTAAAAGCTCTTCTTGATCTAATCACACATATCTATCTGAGCTGGAGCAGGAACTTCGTCCATGACGAGCCTCTGGCGGGCAGGTAAGGCCAGCTTAGGAGGTTCAGATTTTAGGGTCAGACCGCCAGCGGAGCTCGGCAGGGATGAAGGTTCCTGTCCAGCGCGAGCTGGGTGTGCATGGTAGGTCTTGGCCTTAATTTAGCCTATTTTTTTGTTGACAGCTACCTAATTCACCCCTATAATGAACCTATAAACTAACCCTATAGGGAGGCCATAATGGCAAAAGTAGAACTTAAAGGTCTTACGAAGGTATTTGACGGCGGTGTCCGAGCGGTGGACAGTGCCAACGTCGTGGTGGAAGACAAGGAATTTGTGGTCCTCGTCGGTCCTTCTGGCTGCGGTAAATCCACAACCCTCAGAATGATTGCGGGTCTTGAAGACATCACCGAGGGCGAGCTGTACATAGACGGCGAACTGATGAACGATGTTCCCCCCAAGGACAGGAACATTGCCATGGTTTTCCAGAACTACGCTCTGTACCCCCACATGTCGGTCTACGAGAACATGGCATTCGGGCTCAGGATTAAGAAGGTCGAAAAATCCGAAATTGAACGCCGGGTTAACGAAGCCGCCCGCATCCTGGACATCGAGAAGCTCCTCGACCGGAAGCCCAAGGCCCTTTCGGGCGGTCAGAGACAGCGTGTTGCCGTAGGCCGCGCCATAGTCCGGAACCCCAAGGTCTTCCTCTTTGACGAACCCCTTTCAAACCTGGACGCCAAACTGCGGGTACAGATGAGGGCCGAACTTTCTGACCTTCATATCAGGCTTGATGCGACCATCATCTACGTCACCCACGACCAGGTAGAAGCCATGACCATGGCGGACAAGATTGTAGTCATGAAGGACGGCAAGATCCAGCAGATCGGCGCCCCCTTGAACCTCTACAACAACCCCGTCAACAAGTTCGTCGCCGGCTTCATCGGATCTCCTCCCATGAACTTCCTCAACGTCAAGGTCGTCGAAGAAGGCGGCAGCGTGGTCCTCGACGAAGGGACCTGCAAAATGAAGCCCATCGCCGCCCATGGCGATGCCCTTAGAAAGTATGTGGGCAAAGATATTACCTTTGGTATTAGGCCTGAGGATCTAGCCTACACCGAGAATGCCAGCGTGGAGAATAATCTCCCCGTTAAGGTCACCGTCGTTGAACCCCTGGGTGCGGAAATCCACCTTTGGGTTACCACCGCCACCCAACCCCTCGTGGCCAGGGCCGAACCCCACCACGAATTCAAGGTCGGCGACTCTGCCTACTTCACCCCCAGGATGGAGAAGGCCCGGTACTTCGACAACGAGACCGAAATCTCGATTATCGCTGACTAAAACAAGAACCATGGGAAGGTCCCCCTAAAGGGTCCTTCCCCAAAAAGAGCTGCCCTCCGGGGCAGCTTTTTTTTGCCCCGGTTCCTGCCTTGGTGCTGCCCTTCCATAGGCAATTTAGGCGAAGTAGAGTATAATGGAAGACAGGTCGCACATTGAGTACACAGCATACCCTTGGGAACAACATACCTTCGTCTTCCAAATCCCCCGCCATAGATGGGGTCATCCTGGATGCCATTCCCGTGGCGCTTGCCCTCTTTAATTCCAAAAAAGAAATGCTCTACCGGAACCATGCCATGGACGAATTCCTGTTGATGCATGATATCTGGGACCTCAATGAACATTTCCTCTGCCAAATTGCCGGCGGCGGCGGCCCTGGGGGTTCTTCTTTAGACCCAAGGGCGGAGCTTGTTTTCAACCCCCAGATTGAAGATCCCGAAACCTTTGTTACCGACATAGCCATGCTGGGCCACATGGGGGGCAGCAACTTTACCCTCACCCTGCAGCGGGGCAGCTGCGACATAGCGGGCTCCGACGGGCTCTGTGTCATTCTGCTCCTTAACGATGTCACCATGCTCACCCGGGCCAAGATCGATGCCGAAGCGGCGAGCCATGCCAAGAGTGACTTCCTCTCCCGGATGAGCCACGAGATCCGGACCCCCATGAACGCCGTCATAGGGATGGCCCAGATCGCCCGGAACTCCCAGGACCTGGAAAAAATCATGAGCTGCCTGGACCAGATCGACAGCTCCTCCCACCACCTTTTGGGGATCATCAACGACATCCTGGATTTCAGCAAAATGGAATCGGGGAAACTGGCCCTGGACGAGACAGAATTCTCTCTGGGGGAAAACCTGGATTTCGTAGTATCCATGATGCTCCCCAGGGCCAGGGAGCGGAACATAGATATCATCCTCACCGTAGAGGATGTGATCAACGACGGCCTTTACACCGACTCCCTGCGTCTTAATCAGGTCCTCATCAACCTTCTCTCCAATGCGATAAAATTCTCCCCCGAGGGGAGCCAGGTCTTATTAATTGTCCGGGAGCTGGGCTTTCAGGACGGGTATTCGACCTATAAGTTTGAGGTCATCGATAAGGGGATAGGGATCTCTGAGTACCAGGCCTCCAAGCTTTTTAGGCCCTTTGAGCAGGCCGATGGGGGAATCTCCCGGAACTTTGGAGGCACCGGCCTGGGTCTGGCGATCAGCAAAAACCTGGTGGACATGATGGGGGGTAAAATCAGCCTTCAAAGCCAGCAAGGGAAGGGGAGCACCTTTGCCTTTACCATCAGCTGCCTCTCCAAGCCCGTGGCAGCCATCGTAAAGACCAATGAGCCCAGGGAATTTTTTGAGGATCAGAACTATGATTTTTCAGGGAAACGCTGCCTTATCGTCGATGATATCGAGATAAACCGGGACATATTGATCGAACTCCTGGAGGAGACCCGGATGATCATGGATACCGCCGCCGATGGCCAGGAGGCGGTGAAAAAATTTAATCTTGCCGGAGAGGGCTACTACGATGTCATCCTCATGGATATGCAGATGCCCGTGATGGACGGCTGCAGGGCCACCCAGGAAATCCGCCGGATCGAAAAACAACGGCAAACACCAGCCAGCTCCCGGGGCGTCCCAATTATCGCCATGACCGCCAATGTGATGGAAGATGATATCAAGCGGGCCATAGAATCGGGGATGAATGCCCACCTGGGCAAACCCATAGAACTGGATATTACCCTTAAAACTATCCGCGAACAGCTCTATTCCTCTTCCCTTTAGACAACAGGTCCTAAGACGAGAGGTCCTTTCCCTTGTATAATCCCCCTTTATGCCATAAAATGGGCCATGGGAAAGTCCAAGCAAGCAGGGCGGGGGGCCAGGGCTTATCAGAAAATGATGGGCAAGACTGTTCTGCCCCCCCAGGGTTCAAAAACCAGGCGCCTGGCCCAGTTCATGGTCCTCATAGGGAGCCAGGAGGCCTCGGGGATCCTCTCCCGCCTCGAACCCGATCTGGTCAATGCAATTTCCAAAGAAATAGTCACCCTGGGGGCCATCACCGCCGAAGAGGCCGATGGGATCCTCGAGGAATTCAAAACCCTCCTTTCCCCCGCCTATGGCTATTCCGGCACCTCCTCTGGGGGAGTCGAAGAGGCCCGGCGCATCCTCTACGCCGCCTTTGGCCCCCAGCGGGGAGAGACCATCCTGGTAAAAGCTGTCCCCGAAGCGGCGGAGCAGACCTTCGGCTTCCTGGAAGATTTTTCCGGAGAGCAGCTTTCCCTCCTCTTAAAAGACGAGAGCCCCGCCGCCTGTGCCATGGTCCTTTCCCGGCTTTCTTCAAAGCTCTCGGCGGCGGTCCTGGCTAATACGGGGGCGGAAAAAAAATATGAAATCGTCAAGCGCATTGCCAGGCTTAAAGAAAGCCCCCCCGAGGTGGTGGAGCAGATCGCCGCCGCCCTGCGCGACAAGGCCCGGCATTTCGGCAAGGAAGACCCAACCCAGCCCATAGACGGCAAAGGGGTATTGGCGGCGATCCTCAAACATTCGGACCTGGATTTTGGGGGCCGGATCTTGGACAACCTGGAAGGAGAAGATCCCTCTTTAAGCAGGGAGATGCGGGAACGGCTCTATACCCTCGACGATGTTTGCAAGGCCGCAGACCGGCCCCTGCAGGAAAAACTCAGGACCATGGAAGACCGGGATATAGCCCTCCTGGTCCGGGGCCGCTCTGAGGAGTTCCTCTCCAAGATCCTGGCCAATGTAAGTACCGAGCGTTCTACCCGGATCCAGGAAGAATCAGAAATCATGGGACCGGTCCCCAAAATTGAGGCCGAGGCGGCGGCCAGGGACTTCCTCGCCTGGTTCCGCCAGGGCCGGGAAGAAGGCCGCATCCTCATGCTCACCGACGAGGATGTCCTTTAATGGCCCATACCTTGGAGCAGGGCCAGATCACCTCCAGCGGATTTGAGATCCTCCAGGTCCTGGCCCTGGAAGAATTCAAGGCCCAGGGGATATGGGCCCGGCATCAAAAAACCGGGGCCGAGGTCTTTCATGTCTTAAACGATGATGTTGAAAACCTCTTCTCCTTTGCCTTTGCCACCCCCCCCACCGACTCCACCGGGGCCTCCCACATCCTGGAGCATGTGGTTCTCTGCGGTTCCCAGTCCTACCCATTAAAAGATGCCTTCCTGGTCCTGGCCCGGGGGAGCCTTCAGACCTTCCTCAATGCCTGGACCTTCCCGGATAAAACGGTCTACCCCGCCAGTTCGGTGAACCCCAAGGATTACTTTAACCTCATGTCGGTCTACGGGGATGCGGTCTTCCGGCCCCTCCTCTCTGAATGGACCTTTAGGCAGGAGGGGCACCGCCTCTTTTTTGGCCCCGGGGAGCAAAAGCTCCAGCGCACCGGGGTGGTCTACAACGAGATGAAGGGCTCCTATTCATCCCTGGATGCCTATGCGGGGCTCTGGTCCATGAAGGCCGTACTCCCCGGGACCCCCTACGACTTTGAGTCCGGCGGAGACCCTGACCGGATCCCCGATCTCAGCTGGGAAGAATTAAAGGCCTTCCACCGCCGCTGGTACTCCCCGGCCAATTGCCGCATTTTTCTGGCCGGTAACATTCCCACCGAAACCCAGCTGGCCTTTTTGGATCAAGAGTTTTTCTCTTCCCTCGAGGGGGGCCAGCGGAGCCCCGGGATACCCAAGGCTGAACTCTGGGATGCCCCCCGCTCATTCACCATCCCCTGTCCCCGGGGCTCTGAACAGAAACCTACCTTCCTGCTTTCCTGGCTCTGCGGGGATGTCTGCGATACCGAAGAAACCCTCTCCCTGGCCCTGTTGGCAGAGATCCTCCTGGGCCATGACGGGTCCCCCCTCACCCGGGCCCTCATCAGCTCCGGCCTGGGGGAGGACCTCTCTCCCGTGTCGGGCCTGGAAGGGGAACTCCGCCAGTCCGCCTTCTGCATAGGCCTCCGGGGCCTCGATGACCCCCAGGAGGGTCTGCAGAAGGCCCAGGACCTTATCCTGGGGGAACTGGAAAAACTCTCAGAGGAGGGCATCCCCAAAGAAGAAATCGAAGCGGCCCTTCTGGGGATGGAATTTTCCCACCGGGAGATCCGCCGCTCCGGGGGTCCCTTTTCCCTGGTTTGGATGCGCCGCTCCCTCAGGGCCTGGCTCCATGGGGGGAGGCCCTGGGACAGTCTACTCTTTGCCCCCTCCATCTCTTCGATAAAAGCTGGCCTGGCTGCCGATGACCGGTACTTTGAAAAACGGATCCGCCGCTATCTATTGGATAACCCCCACCGGGCCAGGGTGCTTATAGAACCCCAGGAAGGGTTCCTGGAAGAGAGGGAGGCCCAGCGGCTCCGGGCCCTGGCGGACCTGGAAGGATCCTTGAGCCCCGCCGAAAGGCAGAACATAGAGGAAGCTAACCTCGAGCTGGAACGCCGCCAGGAAGAAGACGACAGCCCCGAAGCCCTGGCCAGGATCCCCCACCTTTCCCGGGGCGATCTCAGCAGTGACATAGAACACATCACCCGGGACTATGCCTATGCCGAGGGGGCCCCGGTTCTGGTCCACCCCCTCTTTACCAACGGGATTAGCTATGTGGACATTGCCATCCCCCTGGATATCCTGGCCCCCGAGGAGTACCCCTGGCTGCCCTTCTTTGTCCGCTCCCTGGTTTCCATGGGGCTCCCGGGAATGGACTATGGGCAGGTCTCGAGCCTCATGGCTCGCACCGCCGGGGGTTTCCACGGGATGCTCCACACGGGCTCCATGGTCAGGGGAGCAGCCCGGGCGGCGGCCCTGCCTTCGGGGGTCCACGATATCACCGGCCGGGACTGGGCCATATTCCGCCTCAAGGCCCTGGACGAAAAAATCGGCCCCTCCCTGGATCTGGCCCTCCGCCTGATCACCGAGGCCGATTTTTCGGACCTCCGGCGGCTGAGAGATCTGGTCCTCGAAACCAAGAACGATCTCGATTCCAGTCTGGCCCCTTCGGGGCACAGTTATGCCGCCGGTTTTTCGGGCCGCCTCTTTTCCCGCTCCCGGGGCATAGAGGAGCTATGGAGCGGCCTGGATCAGATCCTCTTTATCCACCGCCTCTCGAGCCTGGGAGATGAAGAAATCAGCGCCAGGCTCCGTTCCCTTCAGGCCGCCCTCCTCCATGGGGGGGTCCTGATCAACTATAGGGGCAGCGCTTTTCAGGAGGCCCATAAAGAGATAGGGAGCCGCTTTGGCTTTTTTGGCCCCCCCCGGCCCCGGAACCCGGCCTCCCAGAACATGGATCTGATCCATACCCAGTCTGCCCTGGGCCCCGCCGCAGAGACCCAGGGGACCAGGCCGGTGATCTTCTCATCCCCCTCCCTCCAGGTGGGCTTTGCCTCCTTCTCCCTCCGGGCCCAGCCCTACGGCTCGGACCTTCAGGCGGCGGAGCTGGTCCTTTCTCACCAGCTAAGCACCGGAGCCCTCTGGGAAAGGATCCGCATGAAGGGGGGCGCCTATGGGGCTTTCGCCCAGCCGGACCACCTGGAAGGCCCCTTCCTCTTTTCTACCTACCGGGACCCCAGGCCCCTGGAATCTCTGGAGGTCTTTTCTTCGATCATCAAAGAGGCGGCCCAGCAGTCGGTCCGTCCGAGCCGGGAGTCCCAGGATGAGCTGGACAAGGCGGTCATAGGGACCTACTCCCGGGAAACCCGGCCCCGGACCCCCGCCGAAAAGGGGCTGGCGGACTTCCTTAGGTTCCTCTATGGAATAGAAGACAGGCACCGGAGCCAGCGCCTTAAGGGCATCCTAGCGGTAGGCCAGGACCAGATGGCCCGGGTCCTTCAGGGTTTGGCCCAAGACCAGGGCAGCAGCTACCCGGCCCTGATCATGGGCCGCCGGGATGCCGAAGGGGCCGCCTCTCGCCTCGGGGTTCCGGTCATCGAACTCCCCGTGTAATTCCCTATTTTTCCCCTTTTTTCCAAATTTTACCTATTTTTTTCCATTTTATTCCATTTCATCGAAGTATTTTGCATCCCCGGGCCGTATAGCTACGGAGGCTTATATGCATGTACTCGCCTATGCCCCCTGGGGGGCCCAGGGCATTATCATCCGGGTAGAAGCGGACATACGCCGAGGCATCCCCGGCATAGACATCAGCGGTCTGGCAGAGGGGGCGGTTAGGGAGGCCCGGGAGCGGGTCCGGGCCAGCTTTCGCAACTCCGGCTTTACCTTTCCCCCAGACAGGATCCTGATCAACCTGGCACCCGCGGGGCTCCGCAAGGACGGAGCTTCATTGGATCTTCCCATCGCCATTTCGGTTATGGCCGCCTCGGGGATGATCTCCCTGCCGGATAAATTGATGATCCTGGGGGAGCTCGAATTATCCGGCCGGGTACGGCCCGTCCGGGGGGTCCTGGCGGCGGTGGCAGCGGGCCTCAAGGAGGGGATCACCGAGTATGTCCTTCCCCTGGACAATGCCCGGGAGGCTGCCATCCTGGGCCAGGCCCGATTTTTTGCCGCCGCCAGCCTGGCCGAAGTCTTCCACGCCCTTCTGGTCCGCTCAGAGACGGGCCTTCTCCCCGAAAACACCGATGCAGAATTATCGGACGAGGAGGACCCCCAGGAGGGCTCTGTTTTATGGGGTGATTTTTCCGAGGTCCAGGGCCAGAGCCGCTACAAGCGGGCCCTGGAGATCGCCGCCGCCGGGGGTCATAATCTTCTGGTCTTTGGACCCCCCGGCTCAGGTAAGACCATGCTGGCCCGGCGCTTCCCCTCCATCATGCCCCCCCTGGCGGGGGAGGAAGCCGTGGAGGTAACCCGGATCCACAGCCTGGCCGGGCAGGTAGATAGTCTGAGTGGCGGGGGCCTCATTAGGGATCCCCCCTTTCGGTCCCCCCACCATTCGGCCAGTGTAGAGGGGGTCCTGGGCGGGGGCAGGTCCATCCGGCCCGGTGAAATAAGCCTGGCCCATCTGGGGACCCTCTTTCTGGACGAGGCCCCGGAGTTTCGGATCTCGGTACTCCAGTCCCTCAGAGAGCCCCTGGAAGATCACCTTATTACCATAGTCCGGGCCGAAGGGCCCCTCCAGCTCCCCGCAGATTTCCAGCTCATCCTGGCGGCCAACAGCTGCCCCTGCGGCCGCCTTGGGGCCGCTCCCCTGGGGCAGGACTTAGCACAGGATTCGGGCTGCTTCTGCTCCTCCGAGGAGATCCGCCGCTACTGGCGCCGTCTGGGGGCGGCCCTCCTGGACCGGATAGAGCTTAGGGTTCCCGTCAATGGCCCCCAGGTCCTGGTCCCCGGTCAGGGGGGGGAGGAGGAAAGTGCCCTCATACGTCAGAGGGTCCAGGGGGCCTGGGACATCCAGCGGGAACGTTTCGCCGCCTCCCCCCTGCGGCGGAACGGGAGGATGAGTCCGGGGATGATCGAAGAACACTGCAGGCTAAGCCCCAAGGCCCAGGAGGCCTTTGGCATGGCCGCCCGAAAGCTGGGCCTCTCGGGCCGGGCCTGTCATGGGGTATTGAAGGTGGGCAGAACCATCGCCGATCTGGCGGGGGAGGAACTCATCGACACTGTCCACATCCTCGAGGCGGTACAGCACCGGCGCTACGGGGATGATCCCTACGACATCCTTAGCCTGGATGGATAAAGGGCTCCAGGCCCTCCAGGTAGGAGTCGTCAATCTTTCTTTCCCCCGCAGTGACTCCCAGCTTGCGGCGTCTTTCGTTCCCATGGAAGTCACTCCCAGCGGTGACGATAAGGCCCAGCTTTTTTCCCAGGTCCCTAAGCCGCAGACAGGCGCTCTCTTTGGCGATGGGGTGCCAGGCCTCTATGCCGTCCAGGCCCCGCTCCTTGAGGGCTTCAATGAGGCCCGGGAGTTTTCCCCAGGCCACATAGAGGGACATGGGGTGGGCCAGGATGACTGCTCCCCCGGATTCCTTAATCAGGGCCGCGGCCCGGTTAAACTCCAGCCCCTCCTTGGGCATATAAAAGGGCTTATCCTTGCCCAGGTAACGGCTAAAGGCCTCTTCGATATTTTTAACGATGCCCCGGTCCACCAAAAAGGCGGCGAAATGGGGCCGCCCTATGGAGTCTCCCCCCAGGGCCTTGATATCTTCGTAGTGGACATCTATCCCCGCTTCCCTCATCTTGCCCAGGATGATTTTATTCCGCCCCTCCCGGCGGCGGGCCAGTTCATCCACCGCCTCCAAAAAAGCGGCACTGGGCTTATGGATGCCCAAACCCAGGAGGTGAAACTCCCCGGGGGCCGGGTTCTGGCCCTCGGAGCCCATGGCAATTTCCAGCTCTATGCCGGGGATAAAATGGATCTTTAAATCCTGGGCCGCCTGGGCTGCTTCGGCCAGGCCCCCTATGGTGTCATGGTCCGTAAGGGCTATGGAACTAAGGCCCCTTCGGGCGGCCTCCTCCATGAGGGCAGAGGGGCTGAATTTTCCATCCGAAGCGGTCGAGTGGGTATGGAGATCCGTCATCTTCTATTCAAGCTATAGGAAAAGTAATGCTTTGACCAGACCGCTCTACAGCGGCATCACGTTGACGGGAAGGGTCAGCCACACTAGAATAGACATGTGAGGCACATTTTTTTCACCAGAGCTCCAGGGCAGCGAAAGGGCAGACCTCATGCCTAAATCCTTACAATACAGGGCGGGATCCCTCATCTACTTCCAGGGCGACCCGGCGGACCGGGTCTTTGTGCTCCAGAGCGGCCGGGTTAACTTAAAATCCCAGGACATAGAAACCAGCGACGAGGTTCAGGATCAGGTGATGCCGGGGGAATTCTTCGGGGTTAAGTCTGCCCTGGGCCGCTACCCCCGGGAAGAAAACGCCGTGGTCACCCATGATGCGGCCGTACTTGTCTTTACGGTGGGGGAGTTTGAGGCCCTGGCGGCCAGCAATACCCGGATCATCATGAAGATGCTCAAGGTTTTTTCCAACCAGCTGCGGAAGATCCACAATAATGTGTCCAGTCTCATGGCCAACGAAGAAAAGGATCCTGAAGGGGGCCTTTACGCCGCCGCCGAGCACTACCTCAAGGTTCAAAATTACCCCCATGCCCGCTATGTCTTCGACCGCTACCTTACCTATTACCCGGGGGGCAAGTTTTCCGAGCCTGCGGCGGCCAAGCTCCAGGAGGCCGAGGCGGCCCTTTCCAGCAAGGAGTGGCGGAGCGGCCAGGTAAAAACAGCCCGGGATGGGGGGGCCGCAGCTCCCCTGGAGGGTACCGCGAAATCCTACTACGATGCGGTGAGCCTCATGTCCCAGCAGAAATACCAGCAGGCCCAGAGGGCCTTTAAGACCATCGCCGACAAGGACGATGGGTCTGAATACGTTCCCCGGGCCTTTTTTGAAATCGGGACCTGCCTCTTTAGGACCAGTAAATTCGATGATTGCATCAAGCACTATACCCAGATGATCTCCAAGTATCCAGACCACGAGGATCTGGCGGACGCCCTTTTTTATGTGGGCCAGTCCTACGAAAAGATGAACCGGAAGCCCCAGGCCGAGGCGGTCTATAAAAAAATAATCAACATGGCCGCCGCCGACGATGACGGGGCCCATGCCAAGGCCAAACAGGCCCTCAGGGAGCTGGGAAAATGAGCGACAACCTCGGGGCCTTTAGCCGCTTTGCCCGGACCTTCCAGGCCGGAGAGATGATCTTCTCCGAGTTTGAGCCCGGAGATGCCTTCTACCTTATCCAGTCCGGCCGGGTCCAGCTGGTAAAGCTCATCGGGGACATCGAAAAAACCCTGGACATCCTCCAGCCCCAGGATATGTTCGGCGAAATGGCCATCCTCGATGACAGCCCCCGTTCGGCCACCGCCATTGCCCTGGATACGGTGCAGGTTCTGGAGTTCAACAGCAAGAACTTCGAGATCCTCATGCTGGGGAACCCCCAAATTGCCATGAAACTCCTAAAGATGTTCTGCAAGCGGATCTACGATTCCAAGCGGCGCCTCATGATCCTTACCCTGGATGAACCCCAGGCCAAGATTGCCGATGTCTTTCTTATGATGGACGAGATTCAGACCGACATAGACAAGAGCACCGAAAGGCGGGAGTTTAACATCACCGCCGACAATGTGGCCCACTGGGCGGTGATGCCCCTGGGAGAGACTAGGGACATCCTCAATACCTTCGTAAACCAAAGACGAATGGAGATTTATGAAGACAAGATCGTGGTCCGAAACATCAACGACTTTCACCGTTTCGTAAATTCCCGCCGAAAAAAATAAACCCCCAGGGTTGAACCCCAGGGGTTTACTTGTCCAGCAACCCGGTTGGTTGCCTTCTCTTTCTTATTCTGCGGCGAAGGACTGGGTCAGGTCGGTCCTGACGGTGGAGCGCCGCCGGGTAAAGGTGGCGAAGGCCGCATCCTGGAAGCCCTTCGAAACCCCCAGGAGGAACTCGTTCAGCACGTTGGCCATGCTGTCCAGGGTCTTCTTGGTCCGCTTGATGGAGGTGATATCCAGGTCCAGAATCAGCCCCGGCTGTATATGGTAGGGGTTGATCATGTAGTCGAAGCGGCTAAACTCCCTTTCCAGGAACATGAGCCTCTCTTCGATTACCTGCCTCTCCTTGGGGTACTTGTAATCGTACATTTCCAGGAGCTTCTGGCGGATAAGGATGGTCCGTTCGTAGATCTTCTTCTTCTCGTAGACATAGGTCCGGTTGGATCGTTCCACCTCGGTCTCGGCGGGCTTAACAAACATAATCTCGTCCCAGACCTTGTCGATGTCTTCGTAGATGGGAGCCCCGGTCTTGTCGGCAATGAGGACCTTGATGCGCTTCTTCACCTTCTTGGCCAGGTCGTTAAAGTCGGTGACCCGCTTCCAGGGCTTGTCATCCTCGTAGATCACCTCTACCAGATCCCAGACATGCTCCACTTCAAGTTCCAGGCTCTTCACCTGCACATCGTAGGACTTCCGTTCTTCGATGAGCTGGGCGCTGTCTATGTAGCGGAGCTTAAGCTGGTATCGTTCATCGGGGAGGTTGGCTATGTTGGAATCCTCGTACTCCCGGATTAAAAGTTCCCGGGCGTTCTTGAGGTTCTCGATGTACTGGTAGCCCATCTTGGAGGTATCCAGGATGGAGGTGATGGAATTGATGGCCGTGTTAAAACCCCGGGTCCTGATGTTCTCGATGTCGATGATCTTCTTGAGGTTCTCCCGGATGTTCATCTGATCGAAAGATTCGGGGTCTATCTCGGCCCTAAGCTCGGTCAGCTTGTCCATGATGGCCTTGGCCACCTGGGCGTAGCGCTTGGACTTCTCGCTCTCAATATCGTCGTCGGTGTGGTGTTCCACGTTGGCAAGCTTAGTAAAGACGATCTCGCTGTCGCTCAGTTCCTCAAGGCCCTCCGCCAGGCGCTCATCTTTAAGTTCCTCGATTTCCTTATCGATGCAGTCGGTGATATACCTGCTCAGGAGATCCTTGATGAGGTATTCGACCGTCACCTGGTAATGGAAGATGGGGCTGATCAGCTCCGAATCGAGGATGTTTATCGAAAGTTTCACATCGGTGACCGTGAAGGGCTTATCGACATTGTCCTTAAAGGCACATTTAATGATGGAGTAGGCGTTCTCGCCCCGGATAAAGGAACCGGTGTCCCTTTTCTGCTCCAGCAAGTTGTTGGTGTGGGTTTCCAGCTCGTTGACTCCCCGCTGTACATGGCCTTGAAGGTGGCCGTACATGTTGACGATGGATTTTTCAAACTCGCCGGAGTTGAATTTATCGGCCCCCCCTATCTCATTTAGGAGGTCCGCAATTTCCTTGGGGGTATACCGGGCCAGGACCTTGCTTTCTTCCCGGTCCACGAAGTCCCTGACCTTCTTCTCCATCTCATCTTCGGCGGTCACGATGTACCGGTTGAACATGTTCTGGAAGTTCTGATTAAAGTAGTTGTAGAGCTTTTCTTTGACGCTCCCCATCACATCGAGCCGTTCCAGGACATCCTTGGGCAGTTTGGCGGTCAGGTGATGGATGATCTTATTGGTTTCTTCCTCCATTAACTGATTTACTTCAGACTGCTGGTCCCGATACTCCTGGGCAAGTGAATTCCGTGAGCCCACCGCGCTCGGCTTTTCTGGGTGGAAGACATTAGGGCTTTTTGGCAGATCCATGTTTTTCTCCTGAACCTATCATAGCCCCTTTTTGGCCCTTAGTCAAACCCCAAATTTGGGCTAGTCCCAAAACGGGGCCAACCCCAAACGGGGATAGCCAGCAGATCCCCCCCTGGGGTATCCTAGGGGCATGTGGTTATTCCGCTCCGGCTTCGTCCTTCTCGCCTATGCCTTCATGGGGACCTATACGGGCCTAAGAACCTTGAGCCTTTTAAGGTACTTCCTGCCCCTCACCAGGGCCCTGGTCTTTTGGCTCCCCTATTTAATCCTTTCATTTTCCTATGTCCTGGTCTTCCTCCTCCGCCTGGACCGGATTCAAAAGCTCCGCCAGGGGGTCATGTACTCCCTCCCGGGGATGGTCTACTACTGCGGGGCCCTCCTTTTCTTCGAATTTCTGGGCCTGGCCCTCCATTTTACCGGTTATTCGGTCTTGGGGCCCCTCTTTCAGCCCCTTACAACGGCCCTTTCCCTCCTTATAACCCTTCTTTTGCTCATTTATGGGACCCTCCATGCCCGAAAAATCCGGATCGTCCCCTACGACATCAAAATTCCCAAGGGGGAGGGGAGGCTGAGGATCGCCCTCCTTTCGGATATCCACATAGGGGCCAATGTGGACCGCCGCTGGGTAGCTTCTATAATAGATAGGGTTATGGAGACCGAAAGTGACCTCATCGCCATCGCAGGAGATGTCTTTGATAACCGCCTGGGGGCCATTAGGGATGTCCAGGGGGTTAAAGATGAACTCCGCCGCCTCAAGGCCCCCCTGGGGGTCTATGCCTGCCTGGGGAACCATGACGTGGACTGGACCGCCCTAAGGGAGGGGGCCACCATAGAACCGGTGGTCGCCTTCCTGGAAGAGGCCGGCATAGCGGTCCTCAGGGACGAAACCCGCCTGATAGATGGCTTCTACCTGACCGGACGCCTGGACCCCCGGCCCATAGGAAAGCGGAGCACCCGCCTCTCGCCGGCGGAACTTACCAAAGACCTGGACCCCCAAAGGCCCATCATCTTTGTATCCCACCAACCAGTGGACTTCTTCAGGGAAGAAGCCGCCGGGGTAGACCTGGTCCTCTCGGGCCACACCCACGGGGGCCAATTCTTCCCCGGCAACCTGGCCACGAAGCGAATCTTCAAAAAAGCCGGGTCCACCCACTACGGTCACTGGCGGGGCCAAAAAGCCCAGGCCCTCATCACCTCCGGAGCCGCCACCTGGGGCCCAGTCCTTAGAGTCGGTACGAGTAGCGAAGTCGCAGTCATTGATCTTACCTTTGGCGAGTGAGTGACAGGCTTTATTTCGCCACCTACAGGATAGATCCTTAGGAGGGGTGGGGGGTCGCTGTGGGCTAGGTAATATCGGCGCATATATGCGCAGAGTTCCCCGCCAGAGGAGACCGCGGGTAAAGCAGAATAGGATAATGAGAGAAGCTCCGGAACCCCCACCGAAGGAGCGGACGCTCGACGAGCGTTTGCGACTGAGGTTCCCCTCTGGCATCCAGTATGTGCGAGAAAAGCTGAACGCAACGATTACAGATAAGAAACTGGGTGCCGGGGGCTCCGTAGGCGGGTTCATCTCAATTCCTAGACCATGGCGGCCCCCCACCCCTCTTATGGTTTAATATACTAGGTGGCGAAATCACTCATGTTGATAGCAATATGAACCACCCTCCTGGGGTGTGTTACAGCTCAAACAGCGGGAGTTGCAGCGTATCCTCATCTGAGAGGCGGCGGCGGATCCTTCGGGGGTCCTCGGGCCGGTCGATGAAGGAACCCGAGGCGGTGATAAAGAACCGGGCCCGCTTCATCACCGCCCCCAGGCGGCGGAGCATGTCAAAGCTTAGGGCCCTGGAGCGCCGGGTCTCGATGATCCGGCGGCCCGTCTTGGCCCCTATGCCCGGGACCCTTAAAAGCTCATCGTAGGAGGCCCGGTTTATTTCCACCGGAAAAAAGTCCAGGTGCCGGAGGGCCCAGGCAGTCTTGGGGTCCAGGGCGGTATCAAGAAAGACATCCTGGCCCTCGAGGATTTCCCCCGGCTCAAAACCGTAGAACCGGAGGAGCCAGTCGGCCTGGTAGAGCCGGTGCTCCCGGAGGAGGAGGGACTTGGAAGTTCCTATGGACTGGAGGAGAAGGGGAGCCTCGGTCATGGCCATCCCGGCCTTAAAGCCCCCCAGGGGAATCCGCTCATCCCGAATCCCTTCCCCCTCTTTTATGCCCACCGGGGTGTAGGCCGAATAGTAGACCCGCCGCAGGGCATACTTCCGGTAGAGGGCCCCGGAAAGGTTGAGGATGGTCTGATCATTTTCCGGGGTGGCCCCCACCACCAGCTGGGTGCTCTGGCCTGCCGGAGCAAAGGCCGGCACCGGGTCCCGCCCCCCCATGCGAAACTTTCGGCGGTCCTCCAGGTTCTCTTCCCCCAGATTGAAGGTATCCTCCATGGCCCCCAGGATTACCTTCCCCGTCTTTTCCGGCGCCAGGTACTGGAGGCTCTTATCGGTGGGGAGTTCAATGTTAGCGCTGAGCCGGTCGGCCCAGAGCCCCGCCTCCCGAATAAGACCCTCCCCGGTGCCGGGGATTATTTTCAGGTGTATGTAGCCCCCAAAGCCCGCTTCGGTCCTTAGGGTCTTGGCGGTTTTGATCAGCTGCTCCATCACGATGTCGGGGTCCGAAAAGATCCCCGAGGAAAGAAAGAGACCCTCGATATAGTTGCGCCGGTAAAACTCCCTGGTCAGGTCCACTAGCTCCTTCACCGTAAAGCTGTTCCGCCTAATGTCGGCGGAGCGGCGGTTGACGCAGTAGGCACAATCATAACGGCAGGCATTGGAGAAGAGTACTTTTAAAAGGCTCACGCAGCGGCCGTCCTCGGTCCAGCTATGGCAGACCCCCGCGGGGACCTTTACCCCAAAGCCCCCAGGGACCGGGGCCGCAGAGACACCGGAAGATGAGGCCCCGGCGGAGGTGCAGGAGGCATCGTATTTGGCTGAATAGGAGAGGGCTTCTAGTTTTTCCGCCAGGTCCATAAACCACTATACATTTGTATAGGATTTATTTCAAGGCCCTGTAGCCCTCCAGGGACTGCATCCAGACCGGGATGGATTTCAGGCCCTGGAACATGGCCGAGAAGTCCCGGTACCAGCTCATATTGCATTGGTTACAGGAAGGATTCTTGAAACCTTCGGCCTTGATATCGAAGATACTGCCCAGGACCCGGGAGATCTGCATGCAGGGGTGGACATTGTAAAACCAGTCCACGAAGAAGACCTTCTTCCCCCCCAGGCAGGGGTAGCTCACCTTTTTGGGGTCCTCTAAAAACTTGATGATGTTTTTCATGGACACCGCGGTGTTGATGATCCCATACTTCCCGGAGTTCCGCAGCTTGATCGCCGACTGGAGCCCATGGATGACCTTGTCCCGGGAGAGGCTGATTCCCTCCCCCCCCAGGGGATAGACCGTGGACTGGGAAAAGGTAGGATAGTTGAGGGAGATAAAGTCGAAGCCCATCTTCTTGGCCCTGATGCAGACCTCGTCGAGCTTGTCGTAGTTATCGTTCCATATGAGGATGGAAGCCATGGTTTTCACCTTGATCTTCCGGACCAGCTCCACCGCCGAAGCAATGTCTTCCATTATATTGGGAATCTGCCGGGACTGGGCCATGGTCACCGGGTCCCCCGAATCCAGGGAGATGCAGATCATGTCGGTCCCTGCATCCTTTAACTTTTGAACAATGTCATCCCGTAAAAGAAGCTGAGGAGCCGCATTGAGGACCGCCGTGTGCATCTTCCGCTCGGTGGCTCGGCGGACAAAGTCCACCACATGGGGATGAAGGAGGGGCTCCCCCCCCGTAATGGTCAGGTGAACCGTCCCCAGGTCGGCAATCCGGTCTATGGCCTCCAGGGCCTTCTCCCGCTCCACAAAGACCTTGGGCTGCTGCTTCCAGATGTCGCAGAATGAGCATTTGGCAATACAGGCATTGGTAACCGCAAACTCCGCCACCTTGATCCGGTTGAGAATGAGGTTGCGGTACATGTTTCTGACCTTACCCAGGGCCACTAGGCTGTCCCCCCCTTGGGGAAGGCCCTGGATCTAAGACTACCCATAATGATCCATTGTATTTTTTTGTGGGGCTTTGTCAACCAAGGGGGAATTTCCTAGGGTTGATCTCGCCACTAACATGGCTATCCGCAAGAAGGGTGGGGGCCGCCATGGTCTAGGAAAATGAGGTGAACCCGCCTACGGAGCCCCCGGCACCCAGTTTCTTATCTGTAATCGATGCGTTCAGCTTCTCTTGCACATACTGGATGCCGGAGCTTCTCTCATTATCCCATTCTGCTTTACTCGCGGTCTCCTCTGGCGGAGAACCCCCAGAGTTTCCTATCCCACAGCGACCCTCACCCCTCATCATGTTTGATCCCTTTAGTGGCGAGATCAAGCCAATCACCGGGTAACAGAGCAAATACCCTACAAGTGAGGTCTATAAATGAGAAATGACTTGTCACATTGTTATGGTCTAACTTTAGTATTCTGCAGGCTTTGAATGTTTTCTGTGATGTAGGTGCTTAGGTTTTGGCTGATGTTTAGCCATATTTGCTCTTCGGTTTTTTTCATTTCGGAATAGTCCTGGACGTTTTTTTTGGAGAGAAGATCAGTGGTATCGATATTTAGGGCTATAGCTATCCTCTCGAGCATTTCAATAGAAGGAAAACGCCTCCCGGCTTCAATGGCCGAAATATAGTTGGTGGCCGTATCTACCCTCTCTGCCAGCTTAGATTGAGATAAACCGGCGGATTTCCTATATATCTTCATATTTGAGCCCAGTAATTCCCTAAGATTTGTCATCTACCATCCTAATAGTCATATACCCCTCATCATATTTACTTATTAGGCATTGACAACAAACGGAAGGGCATATAGTATAAGGACAATATGACTATCAGGCATATAATAAAAGGAGTATATATGAAAAACATCAAAAATTTCCAATTCTTAGCACTATTTTCAATTATTTTATTGAGTTTTTCCCTTGCCGCCTGTTCGGGCCCCACAGGCGACGGAGATGGTAATAATGGCGATGGCGGCCCCACCACCTACACCGGCACGGGGACATGGACTGCCCGGCAAGCAGTGGAAAATAATGCTTGGACTGATGTAACTTATGGCAATGGCATATTTGTTGCTGTAGCTAACTTAGGAACACGCCGGGTAATGACATCTACTGACGGGATAACCTGGACACATCAGACCGCTCCGGCGGTAAGTGGTTGGAGGTCCATAACATATGGCAACGGCTTGTTTGTTGCGGTGTCTAGCGCTGGTTCCGGTGTAACTGATCGTGTAATGACATCCACTAATGGGACAATCTGGGAGAGCCATGATGCTGCGTCACAACGAGATTGGAGCTCCGTAGCCTATGGCAATGGTAAATTTGTTGCGGTGGCTGATTTTCAAGCAGGAAGCCGGGTAATGACATCCCCTGACGGGAAAAACTGGGAGGAACAGGACGCAGGTGCTGGTACTGATTGGACCAATGTAACCTACGCCAATGGCTTATTTGTTGCGGTAGGTTCTGCTGGAGCAGTAATGACATCCACTGACGGGGAAACCTGGGAAACCCACTCTTCTCCTGTAACTAATACTTTGTTTTCCGTAACCTACGGCAACGGTTTATTTGTTGCGGTATCTTCAAGCGGAACAAGCCGGGTAATTACATCCCCTGACGGGGTAACCTGGACAGCCCGGACCGCTGCGGAAGCTAACACATGGCGATCCGTAACATACGCCAATGGCCTATTCGTTGCGGTGGCTCAAGGTGGAGATAACCGCGTAATGACATCTACTGACGGGATAACCTGGACTGCCAGGAGCACTGCGGGGATTACTACTAATAATTTGTGGTCTTCCATAACTTATGGAAATGGCCTATTTGTTGCGGTGGGCGGCATTCAAGGTGCCAGTAGTAGCACAAACCGGGTAATGACGGCGCCAGGGGTTCGGTAACAGCAGGACTGTTAAAAGGGGCTAATTCCTAGGTTTGATCCTCCCTTCTTTGGTTAGCCCCCTTATACCCAGCAGAGCATCTGGGCGGAATTTTCCAATAGATATTTACATCCCCCAGGAGCTGGGCTATAATTTTGGGCATGAACGGTGAAAAACCTAAGAGGTTTTATAAACTGAGGAAGGCCCTTTCAGAGATAGGAAAATTGTTCATAGATATAGCCAAGTTGTCATTTGCTGGGCTTGTTGTAGGATCTGTTATAAGATGGGATATACCAGACATATCCATGTTTATAGTAGGTATATCATTAACCGCTCTAAGTGCTACTTTTGGCATTTTATTTGTAACCTTATTTTCAGAGGATTAAGATGGATTTGCAACCATTCCATGTAATCATAGGGTTCTTGGCATTCTGCTGTGTAATCGGGTTTATTGGAGTTATCCTTGCTCCTTGGATTAACGGCAAAAGATAGCAAAAGAGCCAACCAGGAATCATCTACAGAGAACTTTCGCCATAATAAGCAACCTATTCCTAGCCCTCTCCTGTCAACTAGTGACTGGCTGGACCCAGATAGCTTCGATGTAAAATATTATTAACACAGCAGCTTATTCTATAATAACTCAAGCAATTTCCGTATTTTATCTTTGGTTTGTTCTTTTTTATCAAAATTTGGGTATTCAGGGAAAAATTCCTGGGGATTTACTTCAAGGGCCTCGGCAATCCTTATTAAAGTTAGGATAGAGGGCTGTTTTTTACCCTTTTCAATATTGGCAACAAAACTTTGGGATAAATTTGACCGCAAAGATAATTCCATTTGAGAGATACCTTTCCTGATGCGCGTGGACTTTATATTTTCAATAATATAGTGCAATTGCTCTTTTATTTCCATGAACCAAAAATAATACTCTATAGTAATTGACACAATGTTCTATAGAGTATAAAATATCTCCAATAGTAATATAGAATGGGTATCAACATTTACCCTTGTTAAGATGTAAAAATAGGAATTAACTATAAAATCTCTAAAAATGAAGATTTTAGTGTTTTTATAAGATGAAAACTAATAGGAGTTCAGACATGAAGACTTTAAGCAAATTATCCATCTTAACCGCCATTATTGCGATATATGTACTGGTTTTTACGGCCTGCAGCAACCCGGCTGGAGGAGGCAACCGAGACATCAATGGTGACGACGACAACATTTCCCTAGACTTGTACGCCAAGGCGCCGCCCATCCTTGACAGCGACACCCCCATTGCCTCATTTGCTGCCAACGATATAGATGCCGCTGTTGCCTATGTGGTGGATGCGGACAATCCTGACGGTGAATACACTCTGCTCCTGCACCAGGGCCTAACCAATACAGCTCAGCTAAACCTGAATAGGGCAAACCGGGAACTTACCATAATAGGTCTTGATGGAGAGATAACCATACAGAAGAACTCGATAGCTAGTCAGAATTTGTTCAATATCAGCAACGGAGCACGCCTTATTATAGGGGAGAATATTACCTTGCAAGGTATAGAGACCGGTAGCACTGCCTTGGTAAATGTTGCAGGCACCGGCAGTTACTTTACCATGCTTGAGGGCTCAAAAATAACTGGCCACACAATTAACTCCAGCTCCCATGGAGCAGCCGTGACTATAGGCCAAGATGGTCATTTTTTTATGTCAGGGGGTGAAATTAACGACAATCACAACACTGTTGACGATAGTATCGCTTCCGGCGGTGTGTATGTTATAGGTACTTTCACCATGACTGGCGGAAGTATGACAGGTAACACTATGGATACAAATACACCCATGGATATAGTATTTAATCCTAGTGGTAACGATGCTGCCTTAACCAGGAGCTCCAATAATGGCGGTACCATTGGCGCGTCATATCCGGATTCTTTCGCTGGCAATTAACCCCAGTAGGCAGAGAGCAAGATTATTTTGCAAAAATAATTTCTCCACACCTCTCCAATAGAAAGGACTCAGCCCATCCCCTCCAGCCTGTCAGGGTTTGGAGGGGTTCACTTCCTTTTAATTATTTATTGCCCTTGATCTTTGAACCGGGGAATGATTAAAATACCTAATATGGATATTAATATACCATATATTGAGGAAATTACCAACATTATCATCTCAATCGCCTCACCAGACCAAATTATACTTTTTGGTTCATACGCTATTGGGAACAATACCGAAAAAAGCGATATCGATTTACTCATCTTGAAAAAGGGATTAAAAAATAATCTAAAGCTTATAGATTCTATCTATATGGCATTATATGAAAATAAAATTAAAATTCCCGTCGATTTATTAGCAATAGATTTTAATAGATATAACGAATTAAATGATAAAATTGGATATATTTACAAAACAATTAAAGAACATGGGAAAGTAATATATGGAACGTTATGAATCATGCAAAGAATGAAAGAAGTTAAATACACCGACAATGAAGAACAAAAACTAATGGAATCCCTTGAAGAAGATGGCTGGAAATCTACCAAAAATATAGAATCCTGGAAAACCCTTTTGTCCAAAACAGCGGCAGAAACACTAAGGACCAACGTATGAACATTCGAATATCCAAAGCTGACCTTGATGGCATTAAACTAAGGGCCATCGAAGAAGGACTTCCCTATCAAACAATGGTTGCCAGTATAATACACAAATACATAACAGGCAGATTGGTAGAAAAACGAACCTAGTTATAGGTGAAAAGATAACTACCACCCTGGATTGGCCTCTACACCTTTCCTGTGATCTATATAAAGCTGCTTTCTTCTACCACCTTAGTATGAACAATGATGGTATGACATCGGCTATACCATGCAGGGGGTTCTCGATAATCATCTTCTATCTAACTACGCATGGCTATCTGTGCTGGAGCAGGAACTTCGTCCCGGGCGAGCATTTTGAAGCTCGCACGGGGTGAAGGTTCCTGTCCAGCGTTAGCTAGATGAGCTCGGTTGGTCTTAGTTGAAATAATGACAATAGGATTTTCTTGCTGACCAGCGATAGGGGATTTGGTCTGTCTTGATTGTAGATACCATCTTTAATCCTACCCTACCTAATACCCCTGCGCCATAGACAGTATCTCCCTCTGGGCTGCCTCTGTGTCCTCCGGCGGGATCTCTCCTTCCATTTGATCCTTCACCGCCTGGGCAGAATCGGGGCCCATGTTGCGGAGGACCTTGATCTGTATGGCGGGCTCCAGGTTCTTGAGGGCCTTGGCGAGCATGCCCGGTGAGACCATGTCGATATGGCTGCGGATAGTATCCTCGCTGGTTCTTCCCAGGAGGGCGGAAAAATCTTCTTTTACTCCCATAGTAGCCTCCATGTCCAGCCTAGGGCCGAAATCTTCGGCCGTCAAGGCATGGAAGCTGGACTAGGCTAAGCGCTTAGACTAGTCCACTGGGTCCTAGGAAGTGTTTCCCCTGTTGGAGGCCCTGGGTTGGGTGCTCCTCCCCGGGGAGCTTTCTTTTACCCCTGGGGCTTTGGCAGAGGCCCTCATCTGGGCTCTGGCCTCCCTGGCTATCTCCATGAAGCGTTCTTTTTCTGCCTGGCTGTTTAGGTGGACCGACACCACCGTGCCTCCCCTTTCTATGGCATTCTGGGCCATGTGGATGGCCAGGAAGATCATCTTAAAGACCCTTGGGCCCAGGCCTCCCCTTAGAAGGGCCCTTTCCTTGCCTCCATGGATGAAGCTGTAGTCCATGGTGTGGGGGGGGATCTGGGGGCTGGGGAAATGGGATGGTGCCTCGGGGCCCAGCTCAGAGAGGGGCAGGGTGCTGGCCGCTGGTGCTTCATTACCATACCGGGCGTAGCGGAGGAAGGCCCGGTGGCTCAAGCTGACCAGGTGGGAGAGGACCTCATCCTTGGGTCCCTGGCTGAGGGCCTTGGCCAGGTGGGGGAGCTTTGAAGAGTCCTGGTTGGAAAACCCATGCCTGGCCAGGTCTTCCTGGTGTCCCAGAAAGGTCTCACCTATGCTGAGCCAATTGTAGATGCTGCTCCTGTCCTTTCCGGACTGCTCCGAGAGGGCCAGGATATAGCTGTGCATGCTCTTGCATCCATAATCCAGGTAGAGCTTCTGGTTTTTGATCCTCACCATGGCTAGTCCAAGGGAAAGGGTGGATCGGTCCCTCATGACGATGGTGTCCAGGATTCCCTGGTGGACCGCCTTACTTTGGGGAGCCCGGACAAAGGGAAGAGCCTCTGCGGGATAATGTAGTATTTCCATGGAATAACTATAACACCTTTTATAGGAAAAGCAACATTAATTTTTATAACCCCGGTAACGGCCTTATTGGATCTATTTGGGGGAATAAGGGCTCATGGGGGCCCCAGGGCAGCCATGGGAGCTAGATAGAACGAGGATATTTCTGTAAAACTTTCCATAAAAAGAGGAAGGTTTTTTCAAAATTTCCCCCAAACCGGTTGACTAAAGTATGGAAAATTGCTATTCTGCCCAAACTTATAGTAGAATAAGCGTATTGTGCCCTTATAGCTCAGTTGGCAGAGCGTATCCATGGTAAGGATGAGGTCATCAGTTCGATTCTGATTGAGGGCTGCTAAAAACCCTGCGGGTTTTTAGCTTAGGAGTTTACTACATAAACTCCACGGCTCATCTGCTAAGGGTGGCGCTTCGCGATTCTGAATAACCTAGGAACCGAGTGTCGCGGCTGTGCTTGCACAGACATGACCGAGGTGACGACGGTTATCGAAGGTACATACCAAAGGTATGGACCTTCATTGAGGGCTGCTTAAAAACCTTCGGTTTTTAAGCTTGGAGTTTGGTACTATCCCTCCGGGCTAGCACCAAACTCCACGCCTTATCTTGCTAAGGAAAATTGGTAGGAGATAGAGATGGCTAAGAGTAAGAGACAGGTGGTGGAGCTTATTGCTCTCCAGTGTGATGATTGCAAGCGCAGGAACTATACCACCAGCAAGAACCGCAGGAACACCCAGGAGAAGCTGGAGTTTAAAAAGTACTGTCCCCACGACAGAAAACACACGGTCCACAAAGAGACCCGGGTGAAGTAAATAGTGAAAAAACAGGCAAGGCCTGTTTTTTCAAGCTCAAGGATATGACTATCCTAGTCATATCCTTGAGCCCAGAGGCGTATAGCTCAGTTGGTAGAGCGGCGGTCTCCAAAACCGCAGGTCGCGAGTTCGAGGCTTGCTGCGCCTGAAAGCAGTTAGTTATTCCATTAGTGGGATAAAATTGCTTAGAGGATGTTGGTAGCATATTACCAGGACAAGCCTCGAAGGGTTTGGCCCGCCGACCAGGTGGGAGGAAAAGGCGCCATGGATGGCGCCGAAAGGGACAAACCCCGCCCGGAGAGCCGAGACAGGATGTCGAGGCTTGGAGGGCGAGGCTTGCTGCGCCTGAATTTCGACGGGGCTTGTAGGGGCCACCATGAAAAGGATTTAGCGGGGAAACGATGAACAAGATTGTTCAATTCATAAAAGAATCGTACGCAGAACTTAGAAAAGTTATCTGGCCCGGCAGGGATGATGTGATTAGCTCCGTCAAGGTGGTGATCATTTCTACCATTATAATAGCGGCGATCCTGGGCCTCATCGATGTACTGCTCCTCCTTGGGGTGCAGGCGATTTTTTAGGTACGCAGAAGGGACGGTATGGCTACGGGCTGGTATGTTCTCCACACCTATTCGGGTTACGAGAACAAGATAGAAAAAACTATCCGCATGATGACCGATTCGGGGGACCTGGATAAGGATGTGATCCGGGACGTGAAGATTCCCTCCGAAGAGGTGGTAGAGGTGAGGGACGGCAAGAAGCGGACCCAGACCCGGAAGTTCCTCCCGGGCTACATCCTGATCGAGATGGATCTGCCCAACGAAGAACAGGGCTGGAAGATAGTCTGCTCCCAGATCAAGAAGATCCAGGGGGTGACGGGTTTTGTGGGGACCCCGGCGAACCGGAAGCCCAGCCCCCTATCGGGGGACGAGGCCCGGAGCATCCTCCAGAAGGCCGGCGAGATGAGGGGCGAGCGGCCGGTGAAGTCCCGGCAGACCTTTGCCGCCGGGGAGCAGGTTAAGATCATCGACGGGCCCTTCGAGTCCTTTACGGGGACCATCGAAGAGGTTAATCAGGAAAAAAACAAGTTGAAAGTTATGGTCGGTATTTTCGGCCGGAACACCCCTGTAGAAGTGGACCTTTTACAGGTGGAAAAAGTCTAAGAGAAAGAGGATAGTAAAATGGCAAAGAAGAGAATAGCGGCCATGGTAAAATTGCAATGCCCTGCGGGAAAGGCGACTCCGGCTCCTCCGGTGGGTCCTGCCCTGGGGCCCCATGGGGTAAGCGCCCCCACCTTCGTCCAGCAGTTCAATGACCGGACCAAGTCCATGGAGCCCGGGCTCGTGATTCCGGTGGTCCTGACGGTCTATGCGGACAAGACCTTTTCCTTCATCCTCAAAACTCCCCCGGCCTCGGTCCTGATCAAAAAGGCCCTGGACATGGAGAAGGGTTCTCCCGAGAGCCACAAGGTAAAGGTAGGAACCCTAAGCAAGGCCAAGTGCGAAGAAATTGCCAAGACCAAAATGGTTGATCTTTCGGCTAACGATCTGGATCATGCCATGAGAATAATCGCCGGGACCGCCCGGTCCATGGGAGTGGAGGTAGAAAAATGAAGCATGGGAAAAAATACTCCGAGAGCGTAAAGACCTACGACACCGAAGCGACCTTCGAACTCAACGAGGCCCTGGGGCTCGTAAAGTCCCTGTCCAAGGCCAAGTTTGACGAGACGGTGGATCTTTCGGTAAAGGTAAACCTAAAGAAGAGCCAGTCTGTCCGGGATACGGTGATTCTTCCCAACCAGTTCAGGGGAGAAAAGAAGATCCTGGTTTTCTGCAAGCCCGAAAAGGAAAAGGAAGCCCAGGAGGCCGGTGCGGTCTACGTGGGTGCCGATGAGCTTATCGAAAAGGTAAGGGCCGGCTGGACCGACTTTGACGTGGCGGTGGCTACCCCCGACATGATGAAGGACGTGGGCAAGCTGGGGATGGTCCTGGGCCGCAAGGGGCTCATGCCTAACCCCAAGACCGGAACCGTTACCTTTGACCTTAAGGGTGCCCTGGCGGAACTGCAGAAGGGCCGGACCGAGTTCCGGGCCGACAAGACCGGGGTGGTCCACCTGGCGGTGGGCAAGGTTTCCATGGACGCCGCAAAGGTGGCAGAGAATGTCCAGACGGTCGTTGAAGAAATTAAGCGCAAGCGCCCCGCCGACGCCAAGGGGGAGTTTATCCGCACCGTGTCGGTGGCTTCTACCATGGGCCCCGGGGTCTGGGTAAACATCAAGGACGAGGGCTAAGACCATGGCGATAGTAGCAAAAAAATTACAGGAATCAAAAATCCAGGCCATAGGGGAGCTAAAGGATTCCTTCTCGGAAGCTGAAGATTTTATCTTCACCGACTACCGGGGGCTTACGGTGGAACAGATCACCGACCTCCGGAGGCAGCTTCGGGGCAAGGGAGCCCAATACAAGGTGGTAAAGAACCACTTTGCCCGGCTGGCCTTTGGGGAACTCTCGGCCCCCGCCGATGTGGCGGAATATTTGGTGGGTCCCACGGCGGTGGCCATAGCCCCCCAAGATGCCAATGAGGTGGCCAAGGTTCTCTTTGAGTTTATGAGGGAGGCCCCTGCCCTGGAGGTGAAGGGGGGCTACATGGGGAAGGATCTCTACACTGCCCAGCAGGTTGAGGCCTTTTCGAAGCTTCCCTCCCGCCTGGAATTGATTTCCATGCTCATGTCGGTGATGAACGCCCCGGCCAGAAACCTGGCGGCGGCCCTCAACGATGTGCCCTCCCGGCTGGTCAGGACCATCCAGGCCATCGCGGACCAAAAAAATTGAACCAAGGCCCGTCAGACTTCTGCGGTCCCCCAGGGTGAAACCCAGGGCTCCGCAGGCTGCTGTTCTGTCAGGCTAAAGATTGAAGAGCTTCCCGTATGGGGGGCCAGGTTTTATTAAGGAGAAGATAATATGGCAGCCACAAAAGATGAAATTTTAGAAGCGATTGCTTCAATGACCGTTCTGGAGGTTTCAGAGCTGGTTAAAGCAATGGAAGAGAAGTTTGGTGTTTCCGCCGCCGCTCCCGTAGCCGTCGCCGCCGTTGGTGCCGCCGCCGGAGCCGCCCCCGCCGCCTCGGCTGCGGAGGAACAGACGGAATTCAACGTGGTTCTCAAGGCATTTGATGATTCCAAGAAAATTGCGGTCATTAAAGAAGTCCGGGCCGTCACGGGCCTGGGTCTAAAGGAAGCCAAAGACCTGGTAGAAGGTGCCCCCAAGCCTCTTAAAGAGGGGGTCTCGAAAGAAGACGCCGCAAAAATCAAGGATCAGATCACTGCCGCCGGCGGTACTGTTGAAGTTCAGTAAGAAAAAAAATCTAAAGGGGGCCGCCCAGCCCCCGATAGGACAGTTTGTTTTCTCGTACACACCGGGGCTGGTATCCCGGTGCGGGTTCTTGCCGGTAAAGCTTTAAAAGCGACACCAGCAGGGGCCCCTTACTAAATTCCAAAGGGGGGAAATAGTGGCAAAAGCTAAGACCGACTCAAAACGAATCCAAATAGGCAAGGGGATTCCCGATGTAATGGAGCTGCCCGATCTGGTTGACATTCAGCTGGAATCCTACGAGCGGTTCTTGCAGAGAGAGAGGGTCCGGAACAACCAGAACCCCCTGCTCCAGGGCCTGGAAGAGGTCTTTAGATCGACCTTTCCCATCGAGAGTCCCAACGGAGACATGATTTTAGAGTATGAGTATTATTCCCTGGACGAAGATAATATCAAGGTAAATGAACAGGACTGCAAGCAGAAGGGGCTCACCTATTCGGTTCCCCTGAAGGCCCGGGTAAATTTAATTTTCCAGCAGACCGGGGAAATCCGTCAAAAGGATATCTACATGGGGGATGTCCCCATCATGACCGAGCGGGGAACCTTTATCATCAACGGAGCCGAGCGGGTGGTGGTCTCCCAGATTCACCGCTCCCCGGGGGTTATTTTCTCCCACGAAAAGGGGATCTATTCATCTCGGATCATCCCCTATAGGGGTTCCTGGCTGGAGTTCGAAATTGACAATAAAAAAGAGCTCATCTTTGCCAAGATAGACCGGAAAAAACGTATCCTGGGAACCATCTTCCTCCGGGCCCTGGGCTACGAGAGCCGGGAAGAGATCATCAAGGCCTTCTATAAAACCCAGACCCTCAGGGTCAAGGACGATAACGAGACCCGGGAAAAATTCTTTGGCCGCATCCTGGCCGAGGCGGTCTGGGTAAAGTCCACCGGGGTCGAGGGCCTTGAGGGGGATGGAAAGAAGAAGCTCTACCGGGCGGGGGAAAAACTTCATCCCCAGTATGTGGATGAGCTTCTGGCCCACAATGTAAAATCCGTCGAGGTCATCAATTTTGTGCAGCGCGCCGATGCCAAGAACGAGAGGTCCGCCAACCTCTCCCTGGATTCGGTGATGCTCCTCAACTGCTTTGAACGGGAAAAGATCCGCTTCGTCAAAGAAGATCCCAACCGGGATGAACCCTCCCGGGAAGACGCCCTCTCGGAGGTCTACTCGGTGCTCATGCCCGGAGAGTCCATTACGGTGGACGCCGCAGAGAAGGATCTCCACAGCATGTTCTTCTCGCCCCGGCGCTACGATCTGGGCAAGGTGGGGCGCTACAAGCTCAACAAGAAGTTCGCCCATGAGCCGCCCCTGGAAGATTTTGTCCTTACCAAAGAGGACATCATCGCCACCATGCGCTTCCTCATCAATGTTCACACCGAGGTGGAGCGGATCGACGACATAGACCATCTGGGGAATAGGCGCATCCGCTCGGTGGGGGAACTCATGTCCAATGTCATGAAGACCGCCTTTAGCAGGATGGAACGGATCGCCAAGGAGCGGATGAGCCTTAAGGAAACCGATACCATCAAGCCCCAGGATTTAATTTCGATAAAACCCATAGTAGCGGCGGTGAAGGAATTCTTCGGCTCCAGCCAGCTTTCCCAGTTCATGGACCAGGTGAATCCCCTGGCGGAACTGACCCACAAGCGGCGCCTCAACGCCTTGGGGCCCGGGGGCCTCAGCCGGGAACGGGCGGGCTTTGAGGTCCGGGATGTCCATTACACCCACTACGGCCGTATGTGCCCCATCGAGACCCCCGAAGGTCCGAACATTGGCCTCATCGTTTCTCTGGCCAACTATACCCGGGTCAACGAGTACGGCTTCCTCGAATCTCCCTACCGAAAGGTGGTGAAGGGGGTGGCCTCCAAGGACATCGAGTACCTCTCGGCCATGGACGAGGACCGCTTCTTTATCGCCCAGGCTTCGGCCCGGTTGAACAACAACGGCAGCTTCGCCGACGACCAGGTCTCCTGCCGGCGCCAGGGGGATTACACCTCCCGGCTTCCCAACGAGATTCAATACATGGATGTGTCGCCCAAGCAGATCATCTCCGCTTCGGCTTCCCTTATTCCCTTTTTAGAGCACGATGATGCCAACCGGGCCCTCATGGGGTCCAATATGCAGAGGCAGGCGGTGCCGCTGATCTTCCCCGACGCGCCCCGGGTGGGTACGGGGATGGAAGCCAAGTGCGCCTACGACTCGGGGGTCCTCCGCAAGGCCCGCCGGGGGGGGACGGTACTGAGCGTTAGCTCCCAGGAAGTGGTCATAGAGCCGGAGGACAAGAAGGGCAGGATCCCCGAAACCGATGAAGGGGGCCTGGATGTCTATAAGCTGATCAAGTATCAGCGGACCAACCAGGACACCTGCTACAACCAGAGGCCCATCGTAAGGGTGGGGGATAAGATCACCGCCGGCCAGGTTATTGCCGACGGCCCCGCCACCAGGGATGGGGAACTGGCCCTGGGACAGAACATCCTGGTGGGCTTTATGCCCTGGAACGGCTACAACTACGAGGACTCGATCCTGATTTCCCAGCGGGTAGTAAAGGATGACATGTTCACTTCTATCCATATAAAGGAGTTCCTTACCGAGGTCCGGGAGACCAAACTGGGGCCCGAAAAGATTACCCGGGATATCCCCAACACCTCAGAAAAGAGCCTCGATAACCTGGACACCGAGGGGATCATCATCGTGGGGGCCAAGGTCAGGTCCGGGGATATCCTGGTCGGCAAGGTGACCCCCAAGAGCGAAACTGAAACCACCCCGGAGTTCAAACTCCTCAATTCGATCTTTGGTGAGAAGGCCAAGGAGGTTCGGGATTCTTCTCTCCGGGTGCCCCACGGCATCGAGGGGACCATCATCGATATCCAGCGGCTTAAGCGGACCGAAGGGGACGATCTAAACCCCGGGGTCGACGAGGTCGTTAAGGTCCTCATCGCCACCAAGCGCAAATTGCGGGAAGGCGATAAGATGGCGGGCCGCCACGGCAACAAGGGGGTCGTGGCCCGGATCCTCCCCGAAGAGGATATGCCCTACATGGAAGACGGGACTCCCCTGGATCTCTGTCTGACTCCCCTGGGGGTTCCCTCCCGGATGAACATAGGGCAGCTTCTTGAAACCGAACTGGGCTGGGCCGCCTCTACCTTAAATGAGTGGTACTCGGTGCCGGTCTTCCAGTCCCCCAGTACCGAAGAAATCGAAGGGAAGTTGAAAGAGGCGGGGCTGCCGGTGACCAGTAAGGCTGTTTTAAGAGACGGCAAGACCGGGGAGCCCTTTATCAACCCCATCTTCTGCGGCATCATCTACTTCCTCAAACTCCACCACCTGGTGGATGACAAGATGCATGCCCGCTCCACCGGGCCCTATTCGCTGGTAACCCAGCAGCCCCTGGGCGGCAAGGCCCAGTTCGGCGGTCAGCGCCTGGGCGAGATGGAGGTATGGGCCCTGGAAGCCTATGGGGCGGCCCACACCCTGCAGGAGCTTTTGACCATCAAGTCCGACGACATGACCGGCAGAAGCAAGATCTACGAGGCCATCGTCAAGGGCGAGCCTTCGACCACCGCGGGGATTCCCGAATCCTTCAACGTGCTGGTCCAGGAACTCCGGGGCCTGGCCCTGGATCTTACGATTTACGATAACAAGAGCAAGCAGATCCCCCTTACCGAAAGGGATGAAGATCTGATTAACAAAAGCGGTTCGAACTTTTAGGGGGCCTTGGCATGAGGGATATTCAGGATTTTGATTCTATAAAGATTCGTTTGGCTTCTCCGGAGATGATCCGGGCCTGGTCCTACGGAGAAGTAAAAAAGCCGGAGACCATTAATTACCGGACCCTGCGGCCCGAAAAGGACGGTCTCTTCTGCGAGCGGATCTTTGGGACCACCAAGGAATGGGAATGCTACTGCGGCAAGTTTAAGTCCATCCGCTACAAGGGGGTTATCTGCGACCGCTGCGGCGTCGAGGTGACCCACTTTAAGGTCCGCCGGGAGCGGATGGGCCACATAGAGCTGGCCGCCCCGGTGTCCCATATCTGGTACTACCGTTCGGTCCCCAGCCGTATGGGGCTCCTTCTGGATCTTCCCCTGGCGGCCCTCAGGTCGGTCCTCTACTACGAGAAGTACGTGGTCATCGAGGCCGGCGAGACGGACCTCAAAAAGAATCAGCTTTTAACCGAAGAAGAATACTACGAGGCCCAGGAAAGGCACTCCGGGAGCTTCACCGCCGGCATGGGGGCCGAGGCAATCAGGACCCTTTTAGAGAACATCAACCTGGACGAGATGGCGGCGGAGCTGCGGCTCAAGATGATTGAGAAGGGGGCCAAGAGCGACAAGCGGCTCCTCAAACGGATCGATATCATCGAGAAGTTCCGGAACTCCAAGAACCGTCCCGAGTGGATGATCCTGGACGTGATCCCGGTGATCCCGCCGGAACTGCGCCCCATGGTCCAGCTAGACGGGGGCCGCTTTGCCACCAGCGACCTCAACGACCTTTACCGCCGGGTGATCAACCGGAACAACCGCCTTAAGCGGCTCCAGGTTTTGAACGCCCCGGACATCATCATCCGCAACGAAAAGCGGATGCTCCAGGAGGCGGTGGACGCCCTCTTTGACAACTCCAAGAAGAAGCGGGTGGTGAAGGGGGCCTCGAACCGGCCCCTGAAGTCCATCAGTGACATGCTCAAGGGCAAGCAGGGCCGGTTCCGCCAGAACCTTCTGGGTAAGCGGGTGGACTACTCGGGCCGCAGTGTTATCACCGTGGGTCCCGAACTTAAGATGTGGCAGTGCGGCCTTCCCACCAAAATGGCCCTGGAGCTTTTTAAGCCCTTTATAATGAAGAAACTGGTGGACAAGGATGTGGTCTACAATATCAAGAAGGCCAAGATCCTGGTGGAGCAGGAGACCCCCGAGGTCTTCGCCATCCTGGACGAGGTGGTAAAGGAACATCCGGTACTTTTAAACCGGGCACCCACCCTCCACCGTCTGGGGATCCAGGCCTTTGAGCCCGTCCTGGTGGAGGGCAAGGCCATCAAGCTTCCTCCCCTGGTCTGTTATGCCTTTAACGCCGACTTTGACGGGGATCAGATGGCGGTCCATGTGCCCCTGACCCAGGCGGCCCAGATGGAATGCTGGACCCTCATGCTTAGCGCCCGGAACCTCCTCAACCCCGCCAACGGAAAGACCATTGTCTTCCCCTCCCAGGATATGGTTCTGGGGATTAACTTTTTAACCCGGATTAAACCCAACGGCAAACGGCCGGGCCATGATAAGGCTAAGGCCGCCAAGGGAAAAAACAGGGAAGGAAAACAGCCCTGCGAAGAGTGCGGGATGAGCCTCCTGGACGAATGGTCCGCCTGCGGCTTCTGCGGGAAGTCCGTGGGGCCGGCCCCCCGCTACTCCTCGGTAGAAGAGGTCTACCTGGCGGTGGAAGCCAAGTCCCTGGAATGGGAGTCGGTCATCAAGGTTAAGCCCCCCAAGCAGCCCATCTGGGACCGGGTGGGGCACAGCGTCGAGAAGGACGAGGACGGGCTCATCGAGACCACCGCCGGGCGGCTGGTCTTTAACGAAGAGATGCCCCCGGAGATTCCCTACATTAACTATGAGTTAAAGGACAAGGAACTTAGGACCCTTATCGAAAGCATCTTTGCCGACCAGGGTTCCTGGACCACCGTCAAGATGCTCGACGCCATCAAGGCCACGGGCTACAAGTATGCCACCGTCTTTGGATCGACCATAGGGGTGGACGACATCGTGGTGCCCAAAGAAAAGACCGAGATGATCGAAAAGGCCAACCGGGAGGTGGAGGCCATACAGAAGTCCTTTAACAGCCAGATGATCACCGCCGAAGAACGGTATAACCGGGTCATCGAGGTCTGGCAGAAGACCAATGAGGATCTTACCACCATCATGATGAAGGCCCTGGAGGCGGACCGGAACGGCTTTAACTCCATCTACATGATGGCCAACTCGGGCGCCCGGGGAAGCCGGAATCAGATTCGCCAGCTTGCGGGGATGCGGGGCCTCATGGCCAAGCCCTCGGGGGATATCATCGAGCTTCCCATCAGGTCCAACTTTAAAGAAGGCCTTTCGGTCATCGAGTTCTTTATCTCCACCAACGGGGCCCGCAAGGGGCTGGCCGACACGGCCCTGAAAACCGCCGAAGCGGGTTACCTGACCCGCCGCCTGGTAGACATAGCCCAGGACGTGGTGGTGAACGAAGACGACTGCGGCACCATCAATGGGATTGCCAACTCGGCGATCAAGAGCGGCGAGGACATAGTCCAGCCCCTGCGGGATCGTATCGTGGGCCGCTTTACCCTGGAACGGGTGAAGCATCCTATCACCGGGGAAATAATCGTCGACGTGAACCAGGATATCACCGAGGAGATCGCCGATGCCATCGAGGAAGCGGGGATAGAGACGGTCCGGGTCAGGACGGTCCTTACCTGCGAGGCCGGCCACGGGGTCTGCCGCCTCTGTTACGGCCGGAACCTGGCCACCAACCGGACCGTGGATATAGGCGAAGCGGTGGGAACCATCGCGGCCCAGTCCATAGGCCAGCCGGGAACCCAGCTGACCATGCGGACCTTCCATACCGGAGGGGTCGCCATCAATATCAGCGAAGAGAACCGGATCTTCTTTAAGTATCCCGTTTATATCCGGGACCTAACCGGGGCCCATGTAGAGAGGGTGGATGAAAAAACCGGCCTTTCTACGGGGGTCCGGCTCTTTACCAGAAAGGGCTTTGCGGTGATCAACCGGATCATGGAAGAGTATAAGCTAGAGTCCAGGGATGAACTTTTGGTCGAAGACGGCCAGAGGGTTGTCCGGGGGGCCCCCATTATTAAACGGGGGAAGGATACCATCTACTCCCCCGATATTGCCTATGCCATGATCATGAACGAGGGGAGCGACAAGGTCCTCTACCTCCGGGGCCAGGATCAGAAGATTGAGATCCGCAACGGCTCGGAAATGCTGGTGGACATAGGAGATGTGGTGGATGCGGAAAAAACCATCGCCACCTTCGATACCTTCTCGGATCCCATTATTGCCGAGGCCAGCGGGATAATCCGCTACGAGGACATCATTCCCGGGACCACCCTTAGGGAAGAGATAGATGAAGAGCGGGGGGTGGAGAAACGGATCAGCGACATCCAGCAGCTGGAGAAGCAGCCCCGGATCATCATCGTCGACGACAACGACAACCTCCTGGCCTCCTACTTCCTTCCGGGGGGGGCGGTCTTGCAGGTCGATGAGGGCGAAAAGATCCGGGCCGGCCGGACCATAGCCAGGACCCTTAAGGAGTCCGCCCAAGCCATGGATATAACTTCGGGGCTTCCCCGGGTGAACGAGCTCTTTGAAGCCCGGAAGCCCAAGAGCCCGGCGGTTCTGGCAGAAGTGTCAGGGGTGGTCAGGTTTAAGGCCATCGTCAAGGGCAAGCGGGTGGTAATCGTCGAAGACGCCTTTGGGAAGGAGTATAAACACCTTATCCCCATGACCAAACGGCTCCTGGTCCGGGACGGAGACAGCATAGAGGCCGGTGAGGCCCTGAGCCAGGGCTCCATAAACCCCCACGATATTCTGCGTATCCTGGGCGAGACCATGCTGCAGAGCTACCTGATGGATGAGATCCAGCAGGTCTACCGCCTCCAGGGGGTTTCGATTAACGACAAGCATGTGGGGGTTATCATCCGCCAGATGATGCGGAAGGTCGAAATCGTCAGAGTAGGGGACACCCGCTTTATTTACGGCGAGCTGGTCGATAAGTATAACTTCCACGAGGAGAACTCGAGGGTCATTAACGAGGGGGGGCAGCCCGCGGTGGCCAGACCGGTCTTCCAGGGGATCTCCAAGGCTTCCCTTAATATCGATTCCTTCCTCTCGGCGGCCAGCTTCCAGGAGACCACTAAGGTCCTGACCAATGCGGCCATAGAGGGGGCCACCGACTACTTAAGGGGTCTTAAAGAAAACATCATCATCGGGCATCCCATACCCGCCGGAACGGGGATGAAGAGCTATAGGGATATTAAACTCTTCGACGAGGACCAGCAGGATATGGATGAGTACATGAACGAGATCCTGGAAAGGCGCAAGCTCGAGCGGGTCATGGAGGCCACTGCCGAAGATTACTCGGCGGAAGATGCGGAAGTGGATGCCGAGGGTGACCCGGATCTCGATGATCTAGATGAATGAAAATAGAACTCTTCACCTTTTGTGATTTTGCACAGGAGAATTCCGGGAAGCTGACCATAGTCGGCACCTTTGATACCATCATTTCCCGGAATTTCCCCTGCATGCATCCCCATCTGTCGGTGGTAATCCGCCTGCGATTTGACCTCTGGGAGTTCTCGAGCCATCAGTTTAGGATAGAGGCCCGGGACCTGGAGGGGGAGATGGCCATTAAACCGGTGAGGGGGAACTTGGAGATTAAAGCTACGGGGAATGCCACCGCGGTTTCCCACCTGGTCTTTACTGTTTCTAACCTTCACTTTAAACAGCCCGGGGTGATCAACTTTGTCCTATACATCGATGACAAGGAGATAGGTTCCATTCCCCTCTACCTGAGTACGGGCCTTTTTCCGGGACCCCATCATAAGACGGTCCCGGACCCCTCCGACGGGGCGGTCCTCTAGGCGATCTTTACCACCGCCTTTACTATTTCGGCCTTGTTGGCGGAACTCTTTTCCATGGCTTCCTGGATATCCTTAAAATCAAAAATATCGGTGACTATGGATTTTACGTCCGCCTTCCCTTCGGAGATCATGTCTATGGTCAGGGGGTAGAGATGTCGGTAGCGAAAGACCCCTTTCATGGTGAGCTCCTTGGAGGCTGCCCGGCCTATGGGGAGGTTCATCATGCCCCCCCGGGGGTTGCCCACAAAGACCAGGGTCCGGTTCTTTTTTAGGACTTCTATGCCCGATGCGGCTGCACTTTCTACCCCCGATGCTTCGATGAAGAGATCCACCCCCTGGCCCATGTTGAGGTCCATGACGGTTTGGGCCAGGTCCTTCTCTGCCACATTTACGACCCCCGCGGCCCCCAGGGCGAGGGCCTTTTCCAGGCGCTTGGGGACCACGTCGCTTACATAGATCCGGGAACAGCCCAGGGTCTTAAGGGCCAAGAGGGAGACCAGGCCTATGCATCCGGCCCCGGAGACCACCGCACTCTGACCCAGGGTGGCTCCCCCCTGAAAGGCAGCATGAAAGCCCACCGCCAGGGGTTCTACCAGGGCCCCCTCCAGGGTGCTGACATTGGGGGGGAGCTTGAAGCAGAGGGCCGCTTCGTGGGCCACATATTCCTTAAAGACCCCCGGGGTCTTGGTGGTGGCGAAAAAGTGGACATCCACGCAGAGGTTATAGACCCCGGCCCGGCAGTATTCACAGACCCCGCAGGTCCTTCCCGGTTCCAGGGCCACCTGGTCTCCCGGTTTGAGGTGGGTCACTTCGGAGCCTACTTCCACCACCACCCCGGCACTTTCGTGGCCCAGGATGATGGGGTAGACGGGCCTGGTGGTTTCCATCTCGTAAAAATGGAGGTCCGAGCCGCAGATGCCCACGTACTCGATTTTTACGAGGACCTCATTGGCCTTTATTTGCGGGATATCCATCTCCTGGATCTCCATTGTTCTGGTCCCGGTGGTTAGGGCAACCTTCATTTTCCCCTGCATATCTCCCCCCTTAGGCAATTTTGATGACGGATTTTACGATTTCCGCCTTGTTTTTGGCACTTTCATCCATGGCCTTCTGTATATCCTTAAAATCGAAGACGTCGGTGACGATGTTTTTGATGTCCACCTTGCCCTGGGCTACTGCATCGATGGCCATGGGGTAAATATGGCGGTATCTGAAGATGGTCTTCATGGAGATTTCCTTGTTCATCGCCAGGCTCAAGGGGAAGTTCATCATTCCGCTGCTGCTGTAGCCCACAAAGACAAAGGTTCCCCCTTTTTTTAAGAGGGCCATGGCCCCCGCCACGGCGGACTCGACCCCCGAGGTGTCTATGGCCAGATCCAGGAGTTCCCCCTTATGGGCCTCCTGGACCCCCTGTACCAGATCCTTTTCGGCTACGTTGATGACCCCCGTAGCCCCCAGGGCGAGGGCCTTTTCCAGGCGTTTGGTGATCACGTCGCTCACATAGACCTTGGAGACCCCCAGGGCCTTGAGGGCCAGCATGGAGACCAGGCCTATGCAGCCCGAGCCAGAGACCAGGGCACTTTGGCCCAGCTTGGCTTCCCCCATGAGGGCGCTATGGAAGCCCACCGCCAGGGGTTCGATGAGGGCCCCTTCCAGGGTGCTTACATGGTCGGGGAGCTTAAAGCAGAGGGCCGCCTGGTGGGCCACGTATTCCTGGAAGACCCCGTCGATTGGGGGGGTGGCAAAGAATATCACCTCGGGGCAGAGGTTGTAGCGGCCGGTTTTGCAGTATTGGCAGCGGCCGCAGGTCTTGCCTGGTTCCAGGGCTACCCGGTCCCCAATAGCAAGGCCGGTGACCTGGGAGCCGGTTTCTACGATGGTTCCGGCACATTCATGGCCCAGGACCATGGGCCATTTTACGTAATTATCTCCAATTCTTCCACTTTCATAATAGTGAAGGTCGGACCCGCAGACCCCCACGTACTCGAGTTTTACCAGAACCTCGTTTTCCCCTGGTTGGGGGATCTCTTGCTCTACGATGTCAATCTTTCCTATGTCCCTGGCCAGGGCCACCTTCATTTTTCCCTGCATAAAGCCTCCTCTTCTAACTCCAATTTTACCATATATTCCCGAAAAATGCTGAAAAATGCCCCCATCGTCTATGATCATTGTCCATATCGTAGTATACTATAGAGAGGAAGGAGTGAGCCATGATCATTTGCTGCGGAGAGGCCCTGATTGACATGGTCCGGGCAAAGGTTCCCGGGATGGGCGAAGGGTTTTTGCCCCTCCCCGGGGGGAGTCCCTGCAATACCGCCATCGCCATAGGAAGACTGGGGGTTCCCGTAAAGTTCCTGGGCCGTCTGTCCACCGACTTTTTCGGCGAAATTCTCATGAAGCGCCTTAAGGATAACCGGGTTGGGGACGATCTTATCATTCCCGCCAAGCAAAACTCTACCCTGGCCTTCGTAAAACTCGATAAGGGCAAGGAGCCTCAGTACGTGTTTTATACCGAGGGGACCGCCGACAGGTCCCTTACCACGGGAGATCTGCCCTCAAAACTCCCCGCCGATACTCACTGCATCCTTTTTGGGTCCATTTCCATGACCATGGAACCCCTGGTTTCTGCCATCGAGGCCCTCATTTTACGGGAGGGGAGCCGAAAAAGCGCCGAAGAGATGGATGGGGCACCGGTTATTTCGTTTGATCCCAATATACGGCCCTTTATGATCAAGGATAAGGATGCCTACAAGCTGCGCTTCGAAAAATGGGTCGCCTCTTCCAGCATTGTTAAGATATCCGAGGCCGATTTTGATTTTATCTACCCCAAACTGGGGGCCGAACCGGGCTTGAAAAAACTCATCAGCATGGGGCCCCGTCTTGCGATCTGTACCCTGGGCTCCAAGGGTGCCATGGCCATGCTGCGCCGAAACGATGGCACGGTGCTTAAGGTTATGTCCCCGGGCTTTAGCCTCCCCCTGGCAGACACCATTGGAGCGGGGGATACCTTCCACGGGGCCTTTCTTGCCTGGCTGGAATTAAAAAAGAAGATGTCCCGTTCGGCCCTGGCGGCCCTGAGCGAAGAGGACCTCTACAATGCCCTCCTCTTTGCCAACAAGGCCGCCGCCCTGGTCTGCACCAAACGGGGAGCCGAACCCCCCACCCGAAGGGAAGTGGATGCCCTGAAAAAGCAGCCCGCGGCCCTCACCCCCAAGAAGGGAGCCACCCAGAAGAAGGACTCAAAACCAGCGGTAAAACCGGCACCTAAGAAAAAGAAGTAGGTATGATCTCGCCGTAACAATCTCAAACCAAGACCTACCCAGCATACTCAGCTCGCGCTGGACAGGAACCTTCATCCCTGCCGAGCTCGGCTGGCGGTCTGACCCTAAAATCTATACACCCTAAGCTGGCTTTACCTGCCCGCCAGAGGCTCGTCATGGACGAAGTTCCTGCTCCAGCACAGACAGCAATGCGTGGTTAGATCAAGAAGAGCCTTATAGGTACCTCTCTTTCATGTGTGATCGGGGGGGGGAAGAATGATAAATGATGTACGAAAAAGGTGACATATACTATATGTAGTGGTGGTCAGGATCAGAAGCCACTAGGAAAAAAGGGTGACTGTCACCTTTTCGATGACAATCTGGTTTGATCTCGCCACATGAGTGATCAAACACTGGGGAGGGGTGGGGGTTGCTTGGGGCTAGGAATATCTGGGAATTCTCCGCTGGAGGAGACCTCGGGTAAAGCAGAATAGGATAATGAAATAAGCTCCGGTACCCAGTATGTGCGAGGAAAGCTGAACGCAATGATAGAATACAAGAAACTGGGTGCCGGGGGCTCCGTAGGCGGGTTCATCTCAATTCCTAGACCTGAGCGGCACCCACCCCTCATGTGGTTTTACTAATTGGCGGCGAGATCAAACCTGGGGCTATATCTTTCCCAGTTCCTTTATCTTTTGCACCTCATCGCGGATAGCGGCGGCTTGTTCAAACTCGAGGTTCTTGGCGTGTTCGAGCATTTCCCGCTCCAGGGCGGCGATAAGCTTTTTGCGTTCTTTGGGGACGAGCACATTGTGGGACCTTTTGAGGACCTCCACCGTGGCTGCTGCGGCGTCCTGTTCCTCTGCGGCCCGCCTTTGGAGGATTTCGGTGATCGCCTTGCTGACCGTGGTGGGGGTGATGCCGTGCTTTTCGTTGTATTCCATCTGGTGGCGGCGGCGGCGCTCGGTCTCGGCTATGGCCTGCTTCATGGCATCGCTTTCCCGGTCAGCGTACATGATCACCTTTCCTGCGGCGTTCCGGGCGGCCCGGCCTATGATCTGCACCAGGCTGGTGAGGGACCTTAGAAAGCCTATCTTGTCGGCGTCCAAGATCGCGATAAACGAGACCTCCGGCAGGTCTATCCCCTCCCTCAATAAATTGATCCCCACCAGGACATCGAAGTCTCCGGTCCTAAGCTGAGTGAGGATCTCGACCCGCTCTATGGTTTCCACCTCACTGTGGATGTAGCGGACCCTGAGTTCCAGGGCCGATAGGTAGTCCGTCAGGTCCTCGGCCATTTTTTTGGTGAGGGTGAGGATGAGGGATCGCTCCCCGGCGGCGATGCGCTGGCGGATCTCCGCGTAGATGTCTTCCATCTGGCCTTCGCTGGGCCGGATCTCGATGACCGGGTCCAGGAGCCCCGTGGGACGGATGAGCTGTTCCACCACCCGGACGGATTTTTCCTTTTCCGTAGGGCCCGGAGTGGCGGAGACGAAGATGGTCTTGTCCAGCCGGGCCTCGAACTCGTCGTAACGGAGGGGCCGGTTGTCCAGGGCGCAGGGGAGCCGGAAGCCATAATCCACCAGGGCGGTCTTGCGGGACCGGTCCCCCGCATGCATGGCCCCCAGTTGGGGGAGGGTCACGTGGCTCTCGTCGATAAAGGTGAGGTGGGCCCTGGGGAGGTAGTTGATGAGGGTGTCGGGAGCTACGCCGGGGGCCCTTCCCGCCAGGTGGGAGGAGTAGTTTTCTATGCCCGGGCAGTAGCCCATCTCGGTGAGCATCTCGATGTCGTACTCAACCCTGGTCTTAAGCCGCTCGGCTTCCAGCATCTTTCCCTCGGACAAAAAAAACTCGTACCTCTCGGCCAGCTCTTCCTTAATGGCCCCCAGGGCATTGTGGACCAGCTGGGCGGGCATGACGAACTGCTTGGCGGGGTAGATCATGGCCCGGTCTATCTCTTCCAGGACCTCCCCCGATACGGGGTTAAAGCGCCGGATCCGCTCCACCATGTCCCAGTCCAGGTCTACCCTATAGGCCTCTTCCAGATAGGCGGGGTAGATCTCCAGGGTGTCCCCCCGGCGGCGGAACCGGCCCCTCTCGAGGACCGCATCGTTCCGCTCATACTGGAGCTCCACCAGCCGCCGGATCAGGGAATCCACATCGATCTTGTCCCCCTGGGAAAAGGTGGCTGTCATCTTTTTATACACCTCCGGGGTTGCCAGACCGTAGATGCAGGAGACGGTGGCGACGATGATCACATCCTCCCTCTCCATGAGGCTCCGGGTCGCCGATAAGCGCATCCGCTCAATTTCGTCGTTTATCGAGGCATCCTTTTCGATATAGAGGTCCCGGCTGGCCACATAGGCTTCGGGCTGGTAGTAATCGTAGTAGGAGACGAAGTATTCCACCGCATTATGGGGAAAGAAGCTTTTAAACTCCCGGAACAGCTGGGCCGCCAGGGTCTTGTTATGGCTTACCACCAGGGTGGGGAGCTGGACCGCCTCAATGATCTTGGCCATGGTAAAGGTCTTGCCCGAGCCCGTTACCCCCTGGAGGACCTGGAATTGATCTTCGGCCTTTATTCCCTTTACCAGGGCGGCGATGGCTTCTCCCTGATCGCCTGCGGGCTCAAAGGGGGATACGACTTCGAAGGGACGCATGGCCCATCTTAGCATATGGAATCTCCCTTGTCCCTTATGCAGGCGGGGGATGTTGATTTTTCGCTCTGGTCCTGCTACCATTACCTATGAAAACAAGAACCATCATGTTTGGGGCATTACTTGTCCTGTTTGTATTCGGTGCCTGTTCATCCAACCCCAGGATTAGAAGGGTTGATTCGGATACGGTAATCGACCTAAGCGGCCGCTGGAATGATACCGACGCCCGGCTGGTGGCTAACAGTCTCATCAGCGACTGCCTTAGCTCTCCAAGGATTAACGACTTTATCGTAGAATACCGGGTCAGAAACGGCGGCAGGCTTCCTGCGGCGGTGGTGGGTTCCTTTAGGAACGAATCTAACGAGCATATCGATACCTCCATCATAGCCAGGGCCATGGAGATTGCCATAGTCAATTCCGGAAGGCTGGACTTTGTGGCCGGAGGGGACACCCTGGCAGAATTGAGGGCCGAGCGCTTTGATAATGAGTTTACCAGCGAAGAGACCATGGCGGCCCTGGCCAACGAGACCGGTGCCATCCTGCTTTTAACGGGGACGATAAACTCCATGGAAGATAGGGCGGGGAATACTACGGTCCGCTCCTATTTTGTCAGTGCCGAACTGACCAATATCGAAACCCGGACCCGTCTTTGGATGGGAGAAAACAGCGAAATTAAAAAGGAAGTTCGCCAGTCCAGCCGGGGTCTCTAGCATACACCTGGAAGCTTTGGAGAACCCCTAGGATGCAACTTCGGATCTTCCTTCTTGTACTCATTTTATCGTCGGGTCTTCTTGGCTGTGCAGGAAGCCCCGATGTCTTTGCCCCTGTAGATGCGGAGGTCCGCAGCGGTTCCTTTATCCGGGCCCTGGTCAATTTTGAAGAACCCCGGCTGCTGCGGAATGCCTATCCCCCCCGGAACCAAATACTCTTTCATCTGGACCGGGGAATGTTACACCATTATGCAGGGCAGTACGGCGAATCATTTCAGGATCTTCATAGGGCGGAACAACTTATTGAAGAGGCCTTTACCCGGAGTATTACCGCCGACATAGGTACCTTTATCGTCAATGACAATGTGCAGGATTACTCGGGGGAGGACTACGAGGATCTCTACATCAATGTTTTTAATGCCCTCAATTTTTATCACTTAAACGATCTGGAAGGGGCCCTGGTAGAAATCCGCCGGATGAATGCCAAGTCTAATTATCTGGCCGATAAATACGAGGCCCCCAAACGGAGGGTGCTTAATGCCCACCAGGAGATAGATCCCTCCCAGTTTCCCATGGAGGCATCGCGGTTTTCAAACTCTGCCCTGGCCCGTTACCTGGGGGTGCTTTTTTACCGGGGGACCGGCAGATTTGACAGCGCCCGGATCGATCTTATGGAGCTTCGCCGGGCCTACGATCTGGCTCCGGATGTCTATTATCACCCCCTGCCCTCATCCTTGGCGGGGGAGCTGTCCATACCCTCGGGGATGGGGCGCCTCAATGTCATAGCTTTTACGGGCTTGGCCCCCATTAAGAAAGAAGAAAATATACTCATCCCCCTTTTGCTTCCCTTTCCCCATAACCTCGTCAGGATCACCTTTCCGGTCATGGAGAGCCGCCCGGCGGCGGTACAGCTCGTTGAGGTGGTCCTGGATACGGGGGAGCGCTTTGCCCTGGAACTTTTGGAGGACATGGGGGCCGTGGCAGAAGATACCTTTAAGTCCCGACATGGTCTTATCATTTTAAAGGCGGCGGCCCGGAGCATCGTAAAAAACACCGCCGGGGCAGTCTCTTCGGCGGTGGTCAGTGATAACGTGGGGGCCGGGGCGGGCCTCTTGATGAGTCTTTTTACCAAGATTGCCACCGAGGCCAGCGAACAGGCGGATGTAAGGATATCCCGCTTTTTTCCCCGTTATGCCCTGGTGGGGGCCCAGAACCTGGTTCCCGGGGAATATACGGTGACGGTGAACTTTCACAGCGGCGGCAGGATCGTGGAATCCCAGCGGCAGGAGATAAGGATACGGGAACAGGGTTTGAATCTTTTACAATTTGTGTATTTACATTAATATGACGAAAGAATCGGGGAGGGGATGATGACAAAATATATTGCAAAAAACTCCGAGCTAATAAAAAACTGGCCCGAGTGGGTCAGGGAATTTGCCATTAAGTATGGCTCCAAGACCGCCAACCTTTATATAGTCCATGGGAATATCCGGGATTTTCTTCCCAAAGAAACCGAAGAAGGGGAGTTTATCTTTGCCCAGATCCATAAGTATATTGCGGAAATAATTTTTGGGAACCAGCATATTATTGCATATTATGATCGCTCCGACGGGGTGTCCTTTTGCACAGACCAGATGGCCAGGGAGTACGAAACCCTGCTGCGTCAGCGTTTTCCCAATGATGAGGTCTCGGATTTTTACTCCACCGACCCGGAAAAAAGTTTTTACTTTCTGGAAAAATATTTTCTTATGCGGATCCCCAAGGATAGGGCTACTCCCTCGCCCCGGATGGTCCTCATCATAGACTATGCGGAGTATATAGTCCCCGGAGGGGATCTGCTCCGCTCTACCGACGGGGATCGCTATTGCCTGGTAACCCTGAACCGCTGGGCCAATAATCCCGATTTTACCGAAGGGGACGTGTCGGTGATCCTTTTGGCAGAGAACCTTGAAGATCTCTCCCCCCGCTTGGTGGGTTCTTCTTCTACGGTGAAAGTGGCGGTACCCTTTCCTGACGAATCGGTACGCCTAAGCTTTCTGCAGTCCAAGGAACGGGATGGCTTTTTAAGCCTCGATAAGGGGCTTAGCGCCGAAAGGGTAGCCTCGGCTACCAGCGGTCTTAATTTGATGAACCTGGACCGGCTGATCCTCGAACGTTACGAAGAGAACAGGGTCCTTACCATGGATTACCTAAGCGAGAAGAAGAGGGAGATGATAGAGCACGAGGCTGGGGGGCTCCTGGAGTTTATGGATACCCAGTATAACCTGGACGCCGTTTCGGGCCATGACTTTGTCAAGCGGCAGCTGCGTTCCCATGCCAAGGCAATAAAACGGGATCAGAGTTCGGTAATTCCCATGGGCTATTTGATTGCCGGACCCGTAGGGACGGGAAAGAGCTTTATGGTGAGTGCCTTTGCAGGAGAGATAGGGATTCCCATGGTGAAGTTCCGCAACTTCCGATCCAAGTGGCAGGGGGAGTCGGAATCGAATCTCGAAAAGGTGCTGAACATCCTCAAGAGCATGGCCCCGGTGGCGGTGATGATAGATGAGGCCGATGCCTACCTGGGTGACCGGGACCAGGAAGGCGACTCGGGGACCAGTAACCGGGTCTTCGCCCAAATTGCCAATTTTATGGGAGATACCACCTATCGGGGAAAGATCATCTGGTTCCTCATAACCTGCCGGCCTGACCTGCTCCCCATAGACCTAAAACGCCAGGGCCGGGCAGAGGAGCACTTTGCCCTCTTTTACCCAGAGACCCTGCCAGAAAAGGTGGCCCTCTTTACCACCCTGGTAAAAAAGCTAAAATTTGGAGTCCATACCTTTTCTGTCCAGGATCTTTTTAAGAAGTACGATGAAGAGGTTTCGGGGGCAGAGATTGAATCCATGCTGATCCGGGCCATGCAGCGGGCCGTCATGGAGGGGCGAACCATGATCTCCAAGGCCGACATGGAGGAGGTGATGGAAGATTTTAATCCCCCCCAGTATCCCCATGCCATACGATTGCAAAACCTGGTGGCGGCAGTGGAATGTACTTCCAAGAAGATGGTCCCCAAACGTTTCCAGCTTGGTAATACCCAGATGGTGAAGGAAATTCAGGAACTAAAAACCCTATTGAGCGAGCGCTAGGGCCCGCCCAATAAAGTTAAGGGCAGGCTACTCTACGATCTCTACTCTCTCGTTTTCGGGGAGCATCTTGGCGACCATGTCGTTGTAGAAGGTCCGCTGAGGGAGCATACAGAGAATGTGGGCATCGTCAGCTTTGGTGACAAACTGGCGGCCATGGACAATAAGGGGCTCCAGTTTTACGAAGGTGCCCTTGGGGACCCTAAAGGCTTCCAGGGTTTCGGTGGAAAATTCGCGCCGTACCAGTCTTCCTACGAAGATGATAACATCTGTGTCGAGGGGTAAGAGCCCTTCACAGGTTTTTCCATGACATTCCACAAAACCGATCATCATGGGGCCTTCTTCTTTTTTTACGGTACAGACACAGACTGAGGGCATGGTGTCCTGACCAAAGTTAAGGGTCATGACGTCGGCGAAAAAGCCCCTCTTATTTACCGAGGCAATTGCTAAACTGTCATCATCCAGAAGGTTCTGGTAGGTGCCGTACTGCCGGAATTTTTCCGGGCTTAGTTCTTGTACTTTGATCTGCATTAATTACTCTCCTCTATACATATAGTTCTATCAGGATAAATGATAAAACCCCAGCTGACAAGCTTTATTTTCAAGAAAATTCGGCTAAATCACCCCGGATTCGTTCTATGAGGTCCCCGGCGGCAGTTTTTAGGTCCACGAGCCGGTTTTCCTTCTCCCGGCGGCTTTTTATCTCTGCCTGGGGGTTTGGGGCATTGAGGTTTTTGTCCCCCAGGACGACCCGGTAGGGGATGCCAATGAGGTCTGCATCCTTGAATTTGACCCCCGGCCGCTCATCCCGGTCATCCAAAAGCACCTCTATGCCCCCCTCTTCGAGTTCCTTCTGCAAGGTGAGGGCCGCATCCTTCATGATCCCCTCAAACTTGATGGGGATGATGATTACCTGGTAGGGGGCCACCGAAATGGGCCAGATGATGCCGTCTTCGTCGTGGTGCTCCTCGATTACACTGGCCAGGGTCCGGTCCAGGCCTATGCCGTAGCAGCCCATGAGGGGGATCCGGCTTTCGCCCTTTTCATCCAGGTAGCTAAGGCCCATGGACAGGGAGTATTTATCCCCCAGTTTAAAGATATGCCCCAGTTCGTTCCCCTTTTTCTCGTAGAGTTCCCCGCCGCAGAGGGAGCAGGGGTCCCCGGCTCTGGCGGTCCTGAGATCTCCCAGCATCCAGGCCGAGAAGTCCCTTCCGTAGGCCGCATGCTGGTAATGAAGGTCCTTTGCCAGGGCCCCGGTATAGCCGTCAGTAATGGCACAGACGCTGTGATCCGCCACTATGGGCAGGTTTGTAAGGCCCAGGGGACCCGCAAAGCCCAGGGGGGCCCCGCTTAGGCGTTCGGTATCGCCGTCAGAGGCGAGGCTGACTTCGGAGGCCTTAAGGAGGGCCGCTAGCTTGGTTTCGTTTATCTCCAGGTCTCCCCGGATACAGACGGCGAAAAATGCTTCGATGTAGGCCCCAGGGGCGGCCTCTGTTCCATGGCGTTTCAGACTGCTGCAGCCCGGGGCGGAGCTTAGGTCCAGCTCCACATTTTGGGCCCTATAAATGAGGGTTTTTATGAACGAAGCGGGAGGGGCTTTTAAGAAGGCCGATAATTCTTCTATGGTCCGCACATTGGGGGTCTCTATTGTCTCTGCCGGGGCTACAGATGCCGCTGCGGCCCGGCCTTCTTCGGGGCTAAGGGGGCGGTAGTCGGTTTTACATTCTGCCTTTTCTACGTTGGCCGCGTAATCGCAGGCTTTACAGAGGAGGAGGGTATTGTCACCTATGACACTCTCTACCATGAACTCTTCGGAGCCGCTCCCCCCCATGGCTCCGGAATCGGCCCTGACGGGCACCACCGAGAGGCCGCAGCGTTTAAAGATCCGCCTATAGGCCCGGGCCATGTCCTGATAGGTCTTATCCAGGCTCTCTTCGTCACTATGATAGGAATATCCGTCCTTCATGACGAATTCTCTGCCCCTGATGACCCCGTAGCGGGGGCGGATCTCATCCCGGTACTTGGTGTTTATTTGGTACAGTGAAAGGGGAAGCTGCCGGTAACTGGATAATTCGTCCCGGACCAGGGCGGTAAAGGCCTCTTCGGCGGTGGGAGAAATGACAAAGTCTGCATCGACCCGGTTTTTAAAGCGCAGGAGCCCTTCGCCCATGCTTTCCCAGCGGCCCGATTCTTTCCAGAGTTCCCCCGGCACCACCACCGTCGGTTTTAACTCTAAAAAACCCGCCTGGTCCATCTCTTCGCGGATGATCCTCTCTACTTTGCGGAAGGAGCGGAGCCCCAGGGGGAGGTAGGCGAAAAGCCCATTGGCCAATTTTCGAAGAAGTCCCGCCCGAAACATGAGCTGGTGGCTGGCAATAACTGCGTCGCCGGGATCTTCCCGCAGGGTGGGTATAAAAGCTTTAGATACATTCATGGCACCATAGTACCCAGAATGTACTTTCATGATAAGGTGGGGAAGGGCGGGCCCATATTCTTGACCAAACCGGCGATATGGTATACATAGAAAGAACCAAGGGGAATTAGCTCAGTTGGTAGAGCGATGCGTTCGCAATGCATAGGTCAGGGATTCGAGTTCCCTATTCTCCATATAGGGGCAAGTAATGGATCTTAATAAGCTTGTCTTTGATATCTTTCGGTTTTCCTATTTCCTTATCTATGTGGCCCTCCATCTTTTTTTATACCTGGGACTCTTAATGGAGCGGCGGCGGGAAAAAAGGACCATCGCCGGACCAGAAAAGGCCAATCCATCGGTCTCCCTTATCATTCCGGTCCATAACGAGGGGCGGCGCATAGGTCCCCTCTTAAAGAGCCTGGAGGCCCAGGATTACCTGCCCCTGGAGATCATCTTTGTCGATGACCGCTCCCAGGACGAAAGTACGGAGATGATAGCCGCTTTTATCCGCCGGGTGGACCATGGCAGGGCTAGGATCATCACCCTGACTGAAAACCCTGGGCCCAATTACAAGCAGTACGCCCTTTCTCAGGGCATCGCCGCCTCTTCGGGGGATTTTTTCCTTCTCACCGATGCAGATTGTGAGGTCCCCCCCTCCTGGGTCCGGGGCATGGTACGGCGCATGTCCGATCCAGCCTCGGGGGCCGCCATGGGGCCGGTGTTAAAGACCTCCAAAGAGAAGGGCTTCTTTTACCTCTACCAGTGCTACGAGCATGGGCTGCGTTACCTGTACCTGGCCGGGGCTGTGGGGCTGGGGGCCGCAGGAGGGGGTTTTGGTAATAACCTGATCATCCGGAGGGCCTGTCTGGATACCCTGGGGGGCTACGACCAGGTTCCCCCTTCCCCCACCGAAGATGCGGCCCTTATCTCCCTTATTAGGTCCAAGACCGATTATAAGGTTCGGGCCGCCCTGGGGGAGGATGTACAGGTCCTGACCCAGGGGGAGCAGCGGTGGAAGGATTTTATGAACCAGACCCTCCGCTGGAATAATGGGGGCATATTCAGCCCCGACAGGATGACCCGGTTTAACTATACCTTCCTTATGTTAAGCAGTTTTTTGGGGGTCCTGGGGCTCCTTCTTCTGCCCTTTATCCCCTCCCTTTGGCCCCTGCCCCTGGGACTCCAGACGGGGATGACCCTCAGTACGGTCTTCTGCCTCGTCTATTTTGGCTCCTCCCTTCCCCGAAGGCGTTTTGGACCCGCTTATGTGCTGAGCCTCCTCTTTACTCCCCCCTATTTTAGCCTCATGACCTTTATGGGCCTTTTGGGGTATAAACCCCGATGGAAGGGCAAGGAAGTGTAAATCCAGCCAAGGGTTGGATCATCCAGCCCTTGGATGAAAGTATGTTTTCAGGTACATTTTAGGGTATGGCGGGCTTTGTCCATCTTCACGTACATTCGGATTATTCTCTTCAAGACGGGGCTGTGTCGGTCATGGCCCTGGCGGACAAGGCCGAAAAACTGGGGATGAGCCATCTGGCCTTGACCGATCATGGCTGTATGTTTGGGGCCATGGATTTCTTAAAGGCCTGCGAAGAGACCATAGACGATAAGGGCTGGCATGTAAAACGGGCAAAGCCTATAAAACCCATCATAGGCTGCGAAGTCTATGTATCGCCCGGTTCCCGGTTTGAGAAAAAGGGTTCGGAAAACGAGAACCGCTATTATCACCTGGTTTTATTGGCATCAAACCTGGAGGGCTACCAGAATCTGGTCAAGCTCTGTTCCTTTGGCTATACCGAGGGCTTTTACTACAAACCCCGGATCGACGAGGAGCTGCTTGCACAGTACCACGGGGGCATCATTGCCCTCTCTGCCTGTGCTTCCGGGGAGATTCCCGCCTTAATCCAGGGGGGAAAGCTGGATGAAGCGGCACAACGGGCCTGCCACTACCGGGATCTTTTTGGAAAGGATGAGAAGGGAAATGCTAATTTTTTCCTGGAGCTCCAGGATCATGGAATCCCCGCAGAAGAATTGCGGGGCCCCCTTTCCCAGGATGGCATTAATCAGGCCCTGATTCAAATTTCCAAGTCTACGGGGATTCCCCTGGTGGCCACCAATGATGTGCATTACCTGGACCGGGAAGATTATGTGGCCCACGATATACTCCTCTGCATAGGCACCGGAAAGGTGAGGACCGACGAAAAACGGATTAAGTATCACGGGGACCAGTTCTACCTGAAAAGCGAAGAAGAGATGGCGGCCCTGTTCCCCCAGGTCCCCGAAGCCCTGTTAAATTCCCAGCGCATAGCCGATCGCTGTGTAATGGAAATTAGCCGAGTGGACGGGGAGGATCTGCACAAGTATCTTCCAGAATTTGATATCCCCGAGGGCTTTACAAGCTCAGACGAGTACCTAAGGCATTTGACCTACGAGGGCCTTGCAAAGCGTTATGCCAAAGAGAAGCAGGAAAATGGAAAGCCCTGGGAAGAAATTTTAAACCGGGCCGACCACGAGCTGGACCTTATTATTAGGATGGGTTTTGCGGGCTACTTTTTAATCGTAGAAGATTTTGTGCGCTGGGCCCAGGATCACGATATCCCCGTCGGTTTTGGCCGGGGTTCGGGGGTGGGGTCCATAGTAGCTTACTCATTGCACATAACGGGGGTGGACCCCTTAAAGTACAAGCTCCTCTTTGAAAGATTTCTTAATCTGGAACGGATCTCCATGCCCGATTTTGATGTGGACTTTACCAACCAGGGCCGGGATGATGTTATACGCTATGTCACCGAAAAGTACGGCCGTGATCGGGTAGGGCAGATAATCACCTTTGGAACCCTGGGGGCCAAGGTGGTGATAAAAGACGTGGCCAGGGTCTTGAATATTTCCATCCCCGAGTCGGAGATGATCACCAAGCTCATTCCCGGAACCCCAGGGATCCTTCTGCAGAAGGCCATTGATGCAGAACCCAGGCTGCAGGAGCTGGAACAGGATCCAAAATATACGGAACTTTTTTCCCTGGCTAAAAAACTTGAGGGGCTTAACAGGCACTCCAGTGTCCATGCATCGGGGGTGGTCATAGGCCGGTCGAAGCTCCACGATTTTGTGCCCCTCTATAGGGATCCCAAAACTTCGTTAATCGCCACCCAGTACGATATGAATTTTCTTGAGGCCTGCGGCCTCGTAAAAATGGATTTTCTGGGATTAAAAACCCTGGATGTCATTAAGGCCACAGAGACCTTGATCCGGGAGCGGGGAGGCTCCTATGCTGACTTCAGCCTGGATGATATTTCCGAGGAGGACCAGGGGGCCTTTGCCATGCTCTCCGAGGGCAGAAGCTTTGGGGTCTTTCAGTTTGAATCCGATGGCATGCAGAGCGTCCTTAGAAGGGCCCGGCCTAACTGTATGGAAGACCTCATCGCCCTGGTTGCCCTCTATAGACCGGGGCCCATGGATAACATAGGCCAGTTTATCGATTCAAAAAGCGGGCGCCAGCCCATCAGCTACCCCGATCCGAGCCTGGAGGACACCTTAAAGGACACCTACGGGGTCATCGTGTACCAGGAACAGGTCATGCAGGTGGCGAGGATAATCGCCGGATACAGCCTGGGGCAGGCGGATATTTTGCGCCGGGCCATGGGGAAAAAAATAAAGGAGATCCTGGATAAGGAAAAGGTTCCATTCCTGGAAGGGGCGGCCAAGCAGGGCTATAGTCAGGCCAAGGCGGAGGAGATCTTTGATATCCTCGTTCCCTTTGCCGGCTATGGTTTTAACAAGAGCCATGCCGCAGGCTACGCCATGGTGGCCTATCGCACGGCCTATCTAAAGGCAAACTTTCCCCTGGAATTTATGGCCGCCAACCTGACCAATGAAATTCATTCCGCCGACAAGGATAAACTGTCGGTCTGCATCGCCGAGGCCCGGAAGATGGGCCTCAGCATAGATCCCCCCGATATAAACCGTTCACAGAAGATCTTTACGGTGGTGGACGGACGGATTGTCTATGGCTTTTTAGGGATCAAGGGGATAGGGGATCTGCCCATAGACGAAATTATTGCCCGCCGGGGAGCCGAAGAAGGAGGGGACTACCGGGATTTTATGGACTTCCTTAACCGGGTAGAAATAAAAACTGTCGGTAAAGCCGTCATAGAGCGTCTTGTAAGGACCGGTGCCTTCGACAAGCTGGGAATTAGCCGCGAGACCCTTCTGGGCAACCTGGAACGGGCGGTGGAGTATGTTCAAAAAATAAAAGATGACAAGAAGTTCGGCCAGGTGAGTCTTTTTGGCGAGGGCGGCTCTTCAGAGCAGACTGACCAGGGCTACATTGATTTTGAGTTTGAAACATTTCCCGAAATAGGCAGGACAGAAAAGCTAAATATCGAAAAAGAGCTGATAGGCTTTTATTTTTCCGGGCATCCCATGGATGAATATAAGGAACTTTGGGAAAAGCTGGTAAAGGCCGATTTAAGCAGCATAGATACTACGGGCTCCCATATATTAATTGGCCTGATAAAAAGCATTAAGGTTATCACCACCAGCAGGGGAGACAAGATGGCCTTTGCTGCCCTGGAGGATTTTAAGGGCGAAATCGAGCTTTGTTTTTTCAAGGACCCCTGGGAAAAATGCCAGTCCAGGATAGAAGCTGACAAGGTAGCTATTTTAAAGGGAAGGATAGAATATCAATCCGAAAGGGACAAATATAGCTTTGTGGCAGAAGAGATGGTAGACCCCAGGGAAGCGGTAGATCTCTTAAAGCAGGAAGAGATACAGGCCCGCAAGTGGGATAAGTACCGCAACGTATGGAAGTTTGCCAAAGATTTGGAGCATCGCTTTCCCGATCTCGGCAGGGCCGACCTTTTGCAAGAGGGTTCGTATACTATCATAGGGGCCCTCAAGTCCCTGCGGACCCATGTGGATCGCAAGGGTAAGGAAATGGCCTTTGGGACCATCCAGGACAACCGGGGGGAAATAGATGCGGTCTTCTTCTCCCGGGCCTGGGAGCATTGCAAGGACCTCTGCACCATTGACGAGGTCCTGGCCCTTAAGGGAACCATAGAAGCCCAGAAGGACAAGAGTCCGCCCAAGATGAGCTTCGTGGTGTCCAGCATACAGGACCTCAATAAGCTTATCCGCGGAGCGGCCAAGAAGGCGGCAGAGGAGGAAGCGGCTCCTGCCGAAGCAGAAGCGCTTAAGCAGAATGAAGGGCCAGGACCGGGAGCAGAAGAGGCATCGTACCGGGAGGTGCACATACGCCTGGCTCCCCAGGCAGCACAGGATCAGACTCTTCTGTATACCCTCAGGAACAGCCTGGATACCTATCCGGGTTCTTGCCCGGTTTTTATTCACATTCCCGTTTCTGTCATGGGCAAGGATGGTTCTACGGTGGTACGGATTGCCAATCACATTAACGGGGGGCCAGGCCCTTCGATAGAAGCCCTGGCGCAATGCTCTGGGGTGGCGGATATCTGGGGAGTACCTTGAACAGGAGATATGTATGATTCAATTTATAGGAGTTCTTAGCTTTTTTCTGAGCATCTACATGATCATCTGCCTCTTTAGGATTATCCTTACCTGGTTCAGCAGTATGGGCCCGAGCCGGCTCCAGGAAATTTTGGCCATGATTACGGACCCCTACTTAAACTGGTTTCGCCGCTTCCCCCTAAGGTTTGCCCACATGGATTTTACTCCCGTCCTGGCCCTGGGGGTCCTCTCCCTGGCGAACCGTATCCTGGGTACCATAGCAAGCCACGGGTCCATCAGCATAGGAGTTATCCTGGCCATGACCCTTCAGGTGATCTGGGGGGTCGTTTCCTTTCTCATAGGTCTTCTTATCGTGCTGCTCATCCTGCGGCTTATAGCCTATGTGGCAAGATTAGGTACCGACAGTGCCTTTTGGCGCATTGTCGATGCCTTTGCTCAGCCCGTGGTGTATAAAATTAACCGCCTTATTTTTAAAGACCGGATCGTGGGGTTTTCCCTGTCGGTCTTTTTATCCATTGCCGTCCTGGGTATAGGATATATCCTGCTCAGGTTCTTGGTTTTTCTTGTCATCTCCCTCTTGGCAGGGCTTCCCATCTAATAGGGCCGCTGGGTGTTTCTTAAGGAGCTAAAGATACCCATAGGGGAGCTTAGGGGGGTAGGCCCGGCCTTGACCCAGTACCTGGCCCGCCTTGGTATAAACGACTGCGCGGCCCTGCTCTGCCATTATCCCCGGGACTGGGATGACCGGACCAGGGAACTGCCCCTTAATCAATGGGCCAGCGGACGGGTCAGTACGGCGGTAAAAATTCTTGCCAAGGATTGGATTGGCTTTGGCCGGTCCCGGACCTTGAAGGTCTATGTGGAAGACCAGAGCACCAAGGCAAGCTTGATCTGTTTTAACCGGCCCTTCTTAGAGAGGCAGCTGCAGATCGGACAGAGCTGGCGGCTCTTTGGGCAGTTTTCCTATAAGTATGGGGAAATTCAATCCACCGCCTTTGAGCTGGAAGCTATATCAGAAGATGAAGAAGAGGGGTACAAAGGAAAGATCCTTCCCCTCTATCCTTTAACTGCCGGTCTAAATCAGACCCAGCTTAGAAGGCTCATGCAAAGGGCCTTGGGTGAATATGCCTCCCCTCTGGAAAATGAACTCCCCCTGTATATCAGGGAAAAGATGGGCCTCTTGCCAAAGAGCCAGGCTATCAGGGCTATACATTTTCCTGAAAGCGAAGAGGAGCTTCAATCTGCGAAAAGGTCCCTTATCTACGAAGAGCTGTTCTACCTGGAAGTAATGGTGGGCCGCCGGGCCATGGAGCGAAAGGGTCAGTCACAGGAAGGGGCCCAGAAGGCTAAGGAGCAACAGCCTGGTTCCAGCCAGGGGCCCCCCTTGGCTGTTGAGCTATCTCCCTTGCAAGAGGGCCTCTTAAGGCGTCTCCCATTTTCCCTTACCTCCGGCCAGGAAGAGGCGGTAAGAGAAATTAACCGGGATATGGAGGGCCCCTTTTCCATGGCCAGGCTCCTCCAGGGGGATGTGGGTTCCGGTAAAACCCTGGTCTCATTTTTGGCCGCTTTACGGATCGTAGAAAAGGGCGGCCAGGGGGTGCTCATGGCCCCTACGGAACTTTTGGCCCGCCAGCACGCCGAAAATGCCGCAAAGCTATTGGAACCCCTGGGGCTGCGCATCGCCTTTCTTACGGGAAACCTAAAGGCCCAGGGCCGTGCAGAGCTGCTCAAAGCTCTGGCCGCCGGTGACATTGACCTGGTGGCGGGGACCCATGCCCTCTTTTCCCGGGATATTGCCTACCGGAACCTCCGCCTGGTGGTGGTGGACGAGCAGCACCGTTTTGGGGTCCTCCAGCGCCAGGCTATCATGGCCAAGGGCAGGTACCCCCACCTATTAATGATGAGTGCCACCCCCATACCCCGCAGCCTGGCCCTGACGGTTTTTGGAGACCTGGATGTGTCGGTTATTAAGGATCTGCCTCCGGGGCGCAAAGTGATTAAGACCCACCTGGCAAGGGAATCCAACGAAGGAAAGGTCTATGATTTTGTCCGCCGTATCCTGGCGGAGGGCAGGCAGGCCTACTTTGTGTATCCCCTCATCGAAGGGGGAGACGAGAAGGACCTGAAAGATGCGGTCTCCATGGCAGATCGCCTTACCAAGGAGGTCTTTCCTGAGTACCCGGCGGCCCTCCTTCATTCCCGGGTGGATGATGAAGATAAGCAGAAGATCATGGAGGCCTTCCGCCGGGGGGAAACATCGATTTTAATCGCCACCAGCGTGGTGGAGGTGGGGGTGGATGTTCCCAATGCCACCTGCATGGTGATCGAACATGCCGAGCGCTTTGGTCTGGCAGCCCTGCATCAGATGAGGGGCCGGGTGGGCCGGGGAGATTACCAATCCTATTGCTTCCTGGTTTATTCTGATAACCTCAATGAGGATGGGAAAAAACGCCTCATGGTAATGCTGGAACATAACGACGGTTTTATCATCGCCGAAGAGGACCTAAGGCTAAGGGGCCCCGGCCAGATTTCGGGCCTCGAGCAGTCAGGGTATCTTAGATTGGGGATAGCCGACATAGCCCGGGACTCGGAGCTTCTCCTGGAGGCCAGGAATGAGGTTTTTGCTCTCCTGGCCAGGGACCCGGAGCTCCAGGAGACCGAGCACGCTTGCATGGCCGAATTAATCCACCGGGCTCCCCCCTTTGCCGATGGGGGCCTCTAGGGTCCCTGCTTTTTGGGTGTATTTTGCGACAAAAAAATTCGAAAAAAGGGTGTATTTTGCGACAGCCTTCCGGTTCATAGTTAAGGCAATTACAAAAACCGGAGTACACCATGCATACTGGAACGAAACCAAAAGGGCCCCTTTCTCCCCTAAGCCCTTATTTTAGGCTGGGAACCATCCTCCACACCATAGGATGCTATTCACTTTACAGGAAGGAAAAAATTCTAAAGGAGCTAAGCCAAGCCCCTGTATGCGCTGGCTGTGAGCGGATACAGGGCGAAAAGGGGCAAAAAACCTAAAAATTTCCAAATTTTTTTACTTTTTTTCTCAAAAAATCGAAGTAAATTTCATCCCCGTGCCTTATAGGGTATAGGAGGATGAACCTGTGTTATCCAACATTTTTTCCGGGAAAGGAAGCTGTTTCTTTGTCCTTTGTCTCATCCTTGCGGCTTGTTCAAACGAGATCCCCCAGCCTGCTAGGGAACCTCCTGTTTCTGCTGTGGGTATGGTTCTTCTTTCAGACCTTAGCTTGATGGGGGATCTTTTAATTAATCTGGAAAGGATAGCCGAGATTGAGCGTTCGGGCTCATTCAATCAGGGCCTGGCCTTCCAGGAATCAGAACTCCGCGAGAAGTCGGGGGACTTGGGCGGGGCGGCGGTTGCGATTTTTAAGGAACTCTCCTGGGCCTATGGCTTGGGAACCCTGACCAGGGAAGAGCTTATTCAAGGCTTAGAGAGGGCCCTGGAACTTTTTGATCAGGTTCCAGAAAACCCCGGGTCCCTGGCTTTACGGGGCTGCCTGGCTTTCGCCCAGGAGGACTGGGCCCAGGCGGAGGCCTTTTTATCCCAGATGAGGGGCCCCTACGATGAAGAAGATTCATTCCTCCGCTGGATGCTTTTGGTCTGTGTCCTGGAAGGGGCCCCCAGCGGGGAGGATCTGCGGAGTGCCCGGTCTGCCTATGGGGCCATTCGGGCCAGGTATACCCTTTTCCCGGAATACTGGTACCGGGGGGCCCGGGCCTTTTGTGGCTCCTCAGCCTTGGTTCCCCATGAAGAAATTGCCCTGGTCTACGCAGAGCAGGGGATAAATACCAGTCCCCAGGGACCCTTTGCGGGGGCCAACAGGAAGATCCTGGCCGAAGCTCTGGGCCTCCCTGCCATGGGTCTCCCTGATGACAGCTATCTTAACATCCTCACCAAGGCCGAGATAGAACATATCATTCAACTTTCCCTTACCCAGGGAAGCCCTGCCATCTTGACCGATCTCTTTCCTCTCATGGTTTTACCCGAAAACCCCTACACCCTCTATGCCCTGGGGGCTCTGCGGGCCCTGGCCTCTGTACCGGAGTTCCGCTCTTTTTTTGTGGAAGAGTCATTAAAATCCTCGGGCCGTCTTTTGGAACGGCTTAACTATGTATCCAGGGGCTAACATGAAAGGAATTTTTATTTTTCTTTTGAGCTTTTTTTTCTGTTTTGGGGCCCTTTCTTGCGGGGCCAGGGAACCGGGGGAAGACGTCATTCGTCTGTACCTTCGTTCCCAGACCAGTTATGGGGAAGGACGTTTCGCAGAGGCGGCCCTGATGCTGGAAGGGGAAAACCGCTTTGTCCCCTCCCTTTTATTAAGAGGTAAATCAGAATATTTTACCGGTGATTTGGATGCAGCGGAAAAATCCCTCAACCGGGCCCTGCGAATTAAACCCCAGAATGTGGAGGCTTCGTTTTTCAAAGCCAGGATTCTAAGGGAAAAGGGTGAAAAAGAAAAATCACAAAAGTTAATCGAAGAAATGCTGTCCAACAATCCCCTGGATATCCGGGCCCTCCGGTTTGCGGCGGAGCTTGAAAGGGATAAGGGACCCCCCGGAGAAGCAGCATCAGCTGCCTTCCTGGACAGGGCAGTGGAAGCTTCTGTTGAATCGGCCATGGTTTTCCTTGACCGGGCAAGGATGAGATGGATAGGCGGAAACCACCTGGGGGCCCTGGATGATCTTGGCCGGGCCCGGGCCCTCTTTAATGCCGACAGCCCCATGTTACGGGCGGTGGAAGTCCTGGAATCAATTATTAGTGAGGTATCAATGTGAATCGGGTAATACATGTTCTGTGGGTAGGCTTTATTTTTCTATCCTTGGCTTGTTCATCTTCACCTTCCGGATCCTTCGGAACCCTCTCCTGGCCCATGATAGATCGGGAGAGCATAGAGGGAACCATCAGGCTGGGTTCTGTTTCGGCGGAACGTTCTGGTGAATGGGGATCCCTGGAAAAAGAGATACACAGCTTAGTGCCCCTCTTTTTTTCTGAGGTTTCTTATTTAGTGGTTCCCCCAGAAAGCCCGGCGGATTATGTGGCGGAGATCTACCTAAGGGAAAGGGAATACCATAGCGGCTGGCGCACCCAGCGTTCCCTCTCTGCGGAGGTGAGGATCTGGGCAGACCAGGGAGAACCGATGGAGCTTCTTCCCCTGGCTACGGGCCGTGCTCTTACTGAGGGCCGTCAGAGCCTGGCTTCAGCCAGGACCCTCAGCACCATGCTCAGAAAGGCGGTTTACAATGCAATTAGAGCTCTCCCTCCCAAGCCTCTTCCAGAGGAGCTGCCATGACCAGGAAGGGTAGGGTAAGGGCCGGGCTTCTCTTCTTTATGGTCCTGGTACCTGGGGTGTTTCTTGGGGGGCTGGATTTTTATCAAGCTGTCCAGATGGGGCTCCAGTCATCTTCGGCCCTCCAATATGAGTATGCCTCCTGGGCTCTGCGTGAAGGGGCCTGGCAGATAGGGATCCGCTCCTTCTTTCCCCGGCTAAGTATCAGCGCTTCGCAGGAAGACCGGCTCTCCATGATAGGCCCCGACTCTTTTCAAAAAAATTATTCCATTTCTATTGATCAACTCTTATGGGACGGGGGCCGGCTTTCCCTGTCCCGGCGTTTAGAGCGGGCCGAGCTGGACCTGGCCGGGAGCTCCTTGCAACAGCTTGCCGGGGAGATAGCGGAAACGGTTCTGGCCGCCTACAGGGAGGTAATCCAGGGAAGAAGCCTTCTGGAGATCCACGAAAATTCAATGTACTCCCTGGAAGAACAGATGAGTATTTTGCATCGGGAGGCAGAACTGGGGCTTATCCGGCCTTCTGATCTTTTGGAAGCAGAGATTACCCTGGCAATGACAGAGCTGGAAATTCTTTCCCTGGCCATGAATGTGGATGAAGCCGAATGGGGATTGGCCCGCTTACTGGGGATAAAGGACCTCCCCCCTCTGACAGAAAAAATCGACACCCAAAGAAGCCCAACCCTGCCTGCCCTTAGCATAGCTCAGGCCCTGGCCGAATCCAGAAACCCCGAACTGGCCATGATCCGTTATGCCATATTAAGGCGGCAGGCCGAATCCAGGGCCGCCTCTTTAAGCTGGATTCCTACCCTGCGGCTCACCGGGACTGCCGGTCTAAGCGGCCGGACTTATCCCCTTTCGCGGTACAGCTGGTCGGTGGGGCTAAGCATAGATTTTTCATCCCCCTGGGTCGCAGGGGGAACCGGATTTTCTTATGGGAGGGATCCCCCCTATGACAGCAACGCCCGGCTCCAACAGTCACTGAGCCCTGCCCCAAACCCGGCAGAGGCTTTTAATGCCCGGACGGCGGCCCTTGCCTTAAGGGCCGAGTATACCCGCTACGAAAGGGCCTTGGAAGAAGCATTTTTGGCCGCCGAGCGGGCTCTAAGGATCTGCGAATTACGGGAAAGAAGAAGGGTCCTGGCTTTTAGCTCCCTAAGACTGGAAGAAGATAAATACCAGCTGGCGGAACTAAAGCTAAGCCTGGGCGAGATAACCCGGCTGGAACTTATGGAGGCCCGGCTTAACCTGGCCAAGGTGGAAGCAGCCCTGGTCGATGCGGCGGTGGCGGTGCTGCAGGCAGAACGGGATTTAGAGCGGCTGCTGGACTTTGGCCCAGGAGAGCTCAGTTCGTTTTTAAAGGACAGTATATGAAGAAACTATGTTTTTTATTTCTGATTTTTGGCTTCCTCCTTTTTTCTTGCGGGAGGAACAAAAAGGACCAGCAGGAAATGAGGGCCCTTCCGGTGCAGATGGTTACCGTAGGAAGCCGCAGTTTACAGGAAGAGGTAAGGGGTTTTGGTTCCCTTTCCTTCCTAAAGAAACTTGATGTCCTCTCTCCGGCCGACGGGATCCTCGATACCCTCCACTTCCGGGAGGGTGACAGGATAGAGCGGGGGGACATTATAGGGATAATCCGAAACCCCTTTATTAACCTTTCTGCCCGGCGGGCAGAGGATTCCTATACCCAGGCCCAGGCTGCCCTGGACCTGGCTCTGGCCCGGCTAAGGGACAGTGAATTTATGGTAGAAGCCCGTCTATTAGAAAACGAAAAAACCCGGGAAGAACTGGTCCAGGCCAGGAAGATTCTGGAGGAAGAACAAAGGAAGAGCGAAAACCGGGAGGCCCTCTACGAAGCGGGGGCCTTAAGCGATGAAGCTATACGGGAAGAGCGGTTCAGGCTGGATACGGCGGAAACCCAGTTGATGCTTATGGAGCGGGATCTGGAAATCCGCCGGGTGGGCCTCCGCAGGGAAGACCTGGCCTCTTTGGGATACGAGGTTCCGGCGGACGAAGGAGAACTGCGCAGGGCCCTGATTGTCATGGCCACTTCTGCCCTTAGGGCCGAAGCCGCCGCCGCCCGGGCCAACCTGGAGGCCGCTTCCAGGGAAGTAGAGTCCGCCTTGATCATGGAGAGGGATCTAGTCATGCGGAGCCCCTTTTCGGGGATCGTAGGCCTCCGTTATACGGAAGAGGGGGAGCAGCTGAGGAGGGATGACAAGATCCTGACCATCATGGACACAGATTTTCTTTATGCGGTGTTTCCTGTCCCCGAATCTGATGCGCCCAAGCTTGAAAGAGGTATGGCCGCCCTGGTAGAAACGGGAGGGGAAGAGACCCATAAGGGTGAAGTAGATCTGGTCTCGCCCCATGCGGATAACCAATCCTTTAATTTTATGGTCCGGGTAATTCTAAGCCCCCATGAAAACGATTTTCTTCGCCCCGGAATGTTTGCCAGAGTTTCGGTTCCCCTGGAACATCCCCGGCCCATCACTGTAATTCCCGAAGCTGCCCTGGTCCACAAGAGGGAAAACACCGGCCGGGTTTTTACCATCCATAATAATTTGCTTTCCGAGAGGGATGTGGTCTTGGGGGCCATATGGGGGGATGAAAGGGAAATTGTGTCCGGACTTTCTTTGGGAGAAGTCATTGCCATGGGGCCTAAAGAAGCATTTAAGGAGGGCTTGTATGTTTCGGAAGCTCCATAAAAAGCTATATCTTCTTATTTTAATTTTACTCGTTTCCTGCGGCTTTGCGGATCTCCGTCCCATAGGGTTTAGTACCGTTCCTGCCGAGCCCTATGCCCTGCTGCCAGAACCTAACAGCCCGGTGGTGCTTAGGTTTGATACGGCCATGGACAAGCTTAGCGTAGAGAATGCCGTACAGGTCTATTCTCCCACCGGTACCCTTGAAGGAAGGGTAATCTGGGATGGAAATGTGTATCAGTTTCATTCCGCCGCCTATTGGCAGCCTGGTATACGCTACAGTCTGCGCATAGCCGGTACCATCAGGGCTGCCGATGGAAGGGATATGCTTGTCTCCAGGGACATCCCCTTTTATGCCATCATTCCTGCACCCTTACCCTATGTGGTTTCTTATTTTCCTCCCGATACAGCTTCCCGGTGGATCCATGATGACCCGGTACTGGAAGTGAAGTTTTCCCATCCCATGGATCGCCGCAGTGTCGAAGAAGCTTTGCGGCTTGAACTGGGAGGTGAAAAGATCTTTCAATGGCTCCATGATGATACCCTCTTAACCATAAGCAGCAAGCGGCCCCTGAACCCCTGGACCTCATATAGATGGTCCATTTCTGAAAGGGCCTTAAGCAGGGTAGGGGCCCCCCTGGCCAAGGAAGTATCGGGGCGCTTTATCACCGATCTGGACCGGGATTTTATCAGCGTGGTCCGGGTGCTGCCCCTCATGCCTCCTCCGCCCTATCAGTCAGAACTGGGTTACCAGAATGGTTCCGGCATACCACCCTGGGGAGACTGGGTACCCAGCGCCCTCAGCCTTGATCAGGGCCTGGGGTCAGGCCATGGGATAGGGGTCCTCTTTAGCAAGCCCGTGGATGCAGACAGCCTGCGCCGGGCCTTTAGCTTTAGCCCCTCCCTCCCGGGGAGGGTGGAAATCCTCTCTCCCCTTTCGGCGGTGTATATACCCACCCGGGACCCCGACCCTGAACAGATCTATAACATGCGCATTTCTGGGTCCCTCTCTGACAGGGACGGTCTGAGGATGGGAACCGAATTTTCTACCACCCTAAAGGCCGATATTCCCTACCTTACCATTAGTTCCATCACCGCCGGTCATGGGGAGGAATTACATGCTCCCCGGTCAGGGGACATCCTGGCCCTTCAGGTGAGTACCGGTAATGTGGTCAGGCTCTTTATCCATTTCGCCCTTCCCTTTGATTTAAATCAGACGGCGGTTCTGGAGCAAAATGTCTTTAACATGTCCCTCCGTCCCTTTTTCCCCGGGACCCTCCCGCCGGTAGGCCTGCGATCTGCCAGCTGGTATGGTTCTGACAGGCTGTTGATCGAGTGGGATGGCCCCCTGCCGGGAGTTCCCGGAGGCCCCCATTATTATCGTTTCAGCATCCCCGGGGGGCCCGGGGGAATCCATAATGGCAGGGGTTCTTATATGGAAGAAGACTTTGTGTTATTCCTGGAGGCCCTGCCATGAAAAGGTTTATATGGGTCTTCTCTGTCTTAATATTGTGCCTCCTGAGCCTATCCTGTGACATCCTAAGAAATTCTCCCTTTGAGGTGGTCTCTTGGACTCCAGGAGAAGGGTATCACAGCGATCCTGGAACTATTCAAGTTTCCCTCTTACTCTCCCAGGAATGCGATAGGGTTCTTACGGAGCAGGCTTTTTCCCTCACCGAAGACCGCCGCAGCTTAAAGGGGAGCTTTTCCTGGGAGGGAAGACGGCTTACCTTTACTCCCGCCGCTCCCCTGGAGGCAGATAAGGATTATGTGATCAGTTTAGGCATAGGGGCCCAGAACAGTAAGGGCCTTTCTTTGGAACAAAAATTCGATGCCGCCTTTAGCACCCGTCATTCCGGCGGAAGATCATTATTGCTTAGAACAGTGCCGGAACATGGCGGTTTTATTTCAGAGGGTCGGGGGGAATTCCGTCTCTACTTTAGCCAGCCCGTACGCTTACTATCCTGTCTGGATCATATTAGCTTTAGTCCCTCTACCCCCGGGTCCTGGCGCCTGGATGACGGAAATAGAACCGCTGTATTTACCCCCCGGGATCCCTGGCAGGCAGAAACGGCCTATTCAATTCGGGTGGACAGTCAATTTTCGGGTGTATCCGGAGACCCCATAGGGACAGAGTATGTTTCTGCCTTTGTTTTTGGCGATGACCACGAAAAACCCCTTTTGCTGAGGGCCCTGGCTTTTGCACCTAACGGAACAGAAGAAGAAATTCCCTTTGATGATCCTGGGGACCCTCAGGGTTATAGTTTTACCCAATGGGAAAAAGATACCCGCCTCGTCCTTGTTTTTTCGAAACCCGTCGATCTGAGCATCCTTAGAAACTTTATAATTCTGGAACCAAATGTCAGTTTGGTCATGGAGTCCCCCCCCATACTCTCAGAGAGAGCTGTGTTCCGGTTTGCCGAATTTCCCGAATGGGGAAGCTCCTTTCAGTTTCGTGTAAGCCGGGGGATTAAAGATTCCGCAGGGAATGAAAGTGAAGATGAATATGTTTTTAGGATTACCATAGGAGGAATACATTCAAAAGCACCCCGCTTAGCCGGGATAGGGTTCCCCTTAGATCCGGGAGCAAGGGGCAATGCGGAGGGGATTTTCTTTACCGAAGCGGATCTTTTCAACTATCTTTCTTTAGGCCATGAACCTGCCGAGTACCCCTATGGAGCTGCCACAACCTCATGGATAGAACTTTACTTTGAGGTTGCTCCAGGGACCGGCATAGATACCTTTTCATTGATGGATCTTTTTAGGGTTGAAGCTACCAATGGGGCTATGAGTTTTTCTCCCCGCCATGTACTCACCGAAAATTTTACCTGGCCCTTAGCACGGCCGGGCTGGGAACACTATCAGCGCATTGAGGTGCAAGGGATATACACCAACATGGCTTTTCCCGGGATCGTTACTGTCCGCATTAGGCCGGGTCTAAGGGATCTCCGGGGAAATCAAAGCTCCAATGATTTTCGAATCTCCCTTTTAAAGTAGGTGTCAAGTGAAGAGTGCTATCAGCTTCTGTGTAGGAAGGCCCGTGACCATCATCATGCTCATCACGGCCATACTGCTGGGAGCTCTCTTTTCTATCCCCCAACTGCCCCTAGATAGGCTGCCGGAGATAAACTATCCCCGGGTTACTGTTGAATGTACCTATCCAGGCATGGGGGCGGCAGAAGTCCGGACGAGCCTGACCATACCCCTGGAGGATGCCCTGTCGTCCATTAAGGGCCTTGAGGGGATGAATAGTATCTCCAGGGATGGATCTTCCCTTTTGATCCTCCACTTTCAATGGGGGCTAAGCTCCAGGGCCGCGGCAGCCCTGGTAAGGGAAGCCATAGATACGGTCTATCCCGTCCTTCCCTATGGGGTATCCAAGCCCGTGATCGTTTCGGGAGACCCTCTGGAAAGGGCCCATGCGATAGTGGCGGTTCGCTCCCTTGCCGGTGATGGCAGCTATGCCCGTAACCTGGCGGAGTACGAGTTACGCTCCCAGTTTAGGCGTATTGAGGGGGCGGCTCAGGTGACTATTTCCGGCGGGGAGATCCTGGAAATTCATCTGCGGGCCGACCTGGACAGAATGGCCGCCCGTTCCTTAAGCGGCAATGATCTGGCTGCCATGGTAGCTTACGAGACCGGTGATTTTCCTGCCGGCAGTGCCAGGGAGGGGAACCGGGAGCTTACGGTGGTGAGTAGCGGAAGGCCCCGCTCCCAGGAAGAGCTTTCTTCCCTGGTCTTACCCCACCAGGGTATGCCCATACGCCTGGATGACCTGGCAAGCATAGAACAGGAATATGCCCTGCGCCAGAGTCTTTTTATCAGCGATAACATAGACCAGATCGCCCTGGAAATATTCCGCCGTCCGGGATCTGATCCTTCCAAGCTTTCCAGAGACATCGAAGGCATCATACAAGAAAGCAAGCAACACTTTAAGGACATAGAATTGAGCCTGGTCTATGACGCCAGCCCCGCCATAGTGGGGGGGATTAAAAACCTGGCCATATCTGGCGGATTCGCGGCCCTGGCGGTTATCACTATACTGGCTGTCTTTTTGGGCCGCCTCAGGTACAGCTTTCTTGCGGCCCTGTCCCTGCCTTTTTCTGCTTCTCTGGCTGTAATAATCCTGGCTTTAAGGGGGGGATCCCTTAATTCCATGAGCTTAAGCGGCCTTGCTCTGGGTATAGGACTCGTATCTGACACCAGTGTCATTGTCTTGGATCTTCTTTGCCGCAGATGGGAATCATCCAAAGAAGGGATATCTCCAAAAGAAGCGGGGGATCTTGCTGCCTCTGTTTCTCTCTCTTCCCTCTCAGGTTCCCTTACAACCATGATCGTCTTCTTGCCGGTCCTCTTTTTACCCGGACCTTTGGGGAGCCTCTTTGGCGATCTCTCCCTTACCCTTATCGTCTCGGTGGCCGCCGGCTGGTTTTACTCCCAGTTTTGCCTTCCTTCTTTGTTCTGTTTCTCCATGGGCCGCTTTAGCAGCTCTGTAGTATTACTCAAAGATACTCCAGACCAGGGCCTGGAAAAGCTCTATGGGGTCAAACTTAAAAAGATCCTGCGAAACCCCATTCCCTTTATCTGCCTCTCCTTTGCGGCGAGCCTCCTTGGCCTGGGGCTGGTGTATCTAAGGCCCATGGAATTTATTGCCCCCGATACGGTGACCGAGATCGAAGTGTCTTTGGAATTTCCTTCCGGCACCCTTCCCCATACTGCCCTGCCCTATGGATTGATGGTTTCCCGGGCTCTTTCTGAGCTTGAGGGCATTGCTTCCCTCTACGGGCGAATGGGAGCAGAAGCAGATGATTCCCAGAGGAGGGGAAACCCTGATTACCGAAGAGAAAGACTCATCTTTAGGTGTTTCCTGGAAAAGGGCCATAAAGCTGATGCTGTTCTCGATAGGATAAATGCCGCCCTGGCTGAGTTAAGCCCTGCCCAGGGAGCGCAGTTGCAATTTAATGCGGCCTATCCTCCTGAACCAAGCGCCCTTATTCTGGGTCTATCCCCAGCCCTTACTGCTGCTTTAAAGGGCAGCGATCCCAAGGAGCTTTCTGAACAGGCCCGGGATCTGGAGGCCCGGCTTCGTCATGAGGCTGGACCCCTGCTTCAGTCCATCCGGCTCCGTCCATGGGGAACGAGGCCCCAGTTACGGCTTCTGCCTCGCCGGGAGATAGCAGCTTCGCTGGGTATTTCTTTTATGGATGTAGCTTCGTCTATCATGGCCGCCACCCAGGGGATAGTCACCGGCTCCATGGAGCTCCAGGGACGCCCCCTGGATATTAGGGTATCGGGAAACATGGGTGAATCTGATCCAGAGGCCCTACGGCTTTTACCTCTCCCGGTTCCCTCTGTACCGGGGGCCCAGAATTCGGGGCCCGTGTACCTGGGGACCCTGGCGGCCATAGAATGGATAGAAGCAGAGACAGCTCTGGCCCGCCAGGACCGGTCCGATGTTATTTACTTTGATCTCTATCCGGCAGCCAGGTCAGAAAAGCAGATCCTTTCCCTCCTGGGGGACATGAAAACCCTGGGTCTACACCGGGCTGATGAATCGGTCTTCCATAGGTACCAAAATGCCTTGACAGCTACGGTGGTGTTAGTCCTCCTTCTTCTTTACCTAACCCTGGGTGCCCAGTTTGAATCTTTTCTGATGCCCCTTATCGTGATGATGGCAGTACCCTTTTCTCTAGCCGGGGCAGGATTGGCCCTCTTTCTGACCGGATCCTACCTGGACTCAGGAGCTATCCTGGGCCTGGTGGCCCTCTTCGGCATAGCAGTTAACGGCGGCATTGTTCTTTTTGAGGTAAGTGAAGAAAAGATGGGTGCAGGCTCACCGATGACCATGGCGGTCTACCGGGGAGCCCTTGAACGGTTCCGGCCCATGCTTTTGACGACCCTGACTACCATCTTTGCCCTTTTGCCCCTGGTTATTTCGCCCCTGGGAAACACCCAGCGTTCTATGGCTTCTGCCATGTTAGGCGGCATGCTCGTAGCTACGTTTTTGGTGGTTTTTGCCCTTCCCCCTGTGTTCCTGAGATACTTTGCCTTTAAGCAAAAAAGGAGGGCCAAAGATGGAATATAGGCAGGGATGGTTTTATAAACCCCTCAGGTCCCTCTTTCTCTTGGGGGCCCTATGCATCGTGTCATTTTTTGTTATCACCAATTCCCAGGGCAGAAGGGAATGGGGCGATGAGGTCAACTATAGAATAAGCATCCGTCATTATGGAATCGATGCCCGGGAGATGGAGAGCTCTGCGGCCATTCCCCTGGAGGATGCCCTCTCTGCCATACCTGGGATTAACCGTATCATTACACAAAGTGAAAATGGCATGACCCGGGCCTACGCCAGTTTTAAGGTTCACCGCCGGGGTTTTATTAGGGCCGAACATGATTATTACGATTCGGTCCGTGAGGCGGCTCAAAGGGTCTACGAGCAGCTCCCCGCCTCTGCCCAGAGACCCGAAATAAGCAGTGCCGGTGATTTCCGCATCCCCTTTTGGACCGCCGCTGTGTATGGCAGTGCCGGATCCGGGATCGAGGCCGCTCCCGATGGCCTTTTATTGGACAGGATAATAAAACCCGCCCTAAGCGGTATAGAAGGGGTAGGGGAGGTTGAGATCGCCGGTCCGGGAGCCCTGGAAATAACCATAATCTTGGATCAGGAAAAAACTGCGGCCCTGGGTTTACACCCCGGGGTGATAGCTCAGTATTTAGCATCTAACGATGGACTCTTTTCAGGAGGGACCCTTTATTCTGGGGGTTTAGAAATTCCCATCCTCCTGGATGCCTTGTATGCCGATGCGGCAGCTCTTGGGGAGGCCCTCATCCCGGTGCTGACTTCCGATGGAAGGACTAGTTACATCCGGCTGACCAGTATCGCCGAAGTCCAGGAACAGGAAAGGAGCCCCGATACTCTTACCAGATTAAATGGAAAGAAAACTGCCATCATTTCGCTAAGCTCTGTTTCTGGAGCTGATCTCGGGGCCCTTTCTCAAAAAATTATGGCTGAAATAGAATCATTTTCGTATCTTCCCCTGGAGTTTCATGTCCTGGAAGATAGGGGCTTTGAAGAGACCAGGGCTTTTAGATCCGTAAGATCTGCGGCTTTACAGGCTTCATTGCTGGTGGCCCTGGCGGTAATAGTACTGGGATTAGGAAAATTTTCGAAGATGCCCCCGGAAAAAAACTTTCGAAATGGTCTTTTCTGTGCTGCCGCGGTACCTCTTATATTACTCGTCTCTGCCGCTTTGCTTTCTACTTTGGGGTTCCCCCTTAACAGAAGATTTTTGGCAGGTTTATCCATAGGAATAGGCGCGGCGGTGGACGGAGTAATCATAAGCGCCCAGGGCTTTGGCAGGGCAGGAAAAAATTTGGCCGGAAGTTCGGTTATGAAGGGGATATGGTCCCCCCTGGTTCTTGGAGCCTTTACCTCTGTGGCCGTATTGCTGCCCCTCTTAAACAGCGCCGAAGATCCCGACTTGATAGTGTTTATATGCGCCCTTGGGGTGGTAAGTATTGTTTCAGTTGTCTTCGCCCTGGGATTCTTGCCGCCCCTGTTCATGTGGGACAGCCAGTCCAAGTTTAGATCCTCTGGCTTTACATTACCTATTCCAAAAGAATTTGTTTTCTGCCTGCGAAAAATAAGCCGCCAATTAAACCGTTGTTTTTCAATCCTAATAAATCTCAGTTACAAGAAACCCTATGTGTTTCCATGCCTAGGGGCGTTCCTTTCAATAGTTGCTCTTTTCTGTCTAACAAGATCCGGAACTGATCCTTCCGGAGATTGGGCAGAAGATTCTGTATATGTGCAAATCGAATTTGAAGGGGGCTTTCTTAAAGAAGAGGGGGATCTTTTGCTTGCCCCCTGGGCAGAACAGATCCTCCATAACCCGGCGGTAAAGGATATTCAAACTGGAGCTAGAATTGGTTCCGGATATGCCCTGATTAGTTTTGATCCCCTCGCAGCCAGCATTATGGAAATAAGAGAGTTTGTTCATCTCCATACCATACCGGGAGCGTTTATATTTATCCCCGAGCCATCTCCTCAAGATAGAATTTGGACCATCATTATCAGCGGAGATGAAGATGAAATATGCCGGGATCTCGCCAGAGAAGCCGCCTCCTTATGTGCCTTCCTCCCCTCAGTTTCCGAGGCGGTTTTAAACTTTAAACCTGGGGGACCCAGGCTTAGCCTTAGCCCCCGAAGGGAGATCCTGGCTCAAGGGTCATTTTTCTTCTCTGCCGCTGGCGAAACCTTGCGAAGAGGTATCCATGGTCCTGTGGCCTATAAACGAACAAATGAAGGTGAAAGGGATGTGCGGATTATGTTTAATTCCATAGCCGGAAAAGAAGGGGTCCTCGATATACCCTTGTCCA